>Ga0193721_1000005_pt1 | contig 75032 bp, 77 predicted proteins | sample U2s2metaG_FD_145078 | JGI IMG/M metagenome (GOLD analysis project Ga0193721, IMG submission 145078) | Soil microbial communities from a riparian zone of the East river system, Colorado, United States - U2s2 | ecosystem: Environmental > Terrestrial > Soil > Riparian zone | place: USA: East River...
CATTAGATCCGGTGTTTGAGACTAGTTTTAGTGGTACCTCCGTAAAATTCGCCATTGTCTCAGTAACATTAGATCCGGTGTTTGAGACTAGTTTTAGTGGTACCTCCGTAAAATTAGGTGTCGACTTTACGACCGTCATTGTTTCTGGCTGGAATTCTTTTACGAAGAAATAATTACTCTTATCATTGTATGCAAGATCCGCCATAGTTAACACCGTAAAATCATTTTCATTTAGGTATTTCATTTGAGCTTCAAACAATTTTAAGCTGGTATTGTATATATCTCCACTTTCGCCCACCCTATGATATACGATTATAGGGATTGCCCTTATTGTTCCATCATTATTGTATTTTGATTGACTGTTCACAATTTTGATGAATTTATCAAGCATCACAGTGTCGTTGTAAGAATTTTCATTTCTTGTTGCATCTTGACTCCAGGCTCTGACTGTGTATCTATTGGCATAAGTTAGACTATCCTTATCTGTATATGTTCTACAGTCAGTTTGAGTAGGCTGCAGTTTGGGGTTATCGCATCTTAGGAAAGCAAGAGCGTCATTGCCTGTTCTGGCTATCTCATAATACTTGGCTACAATATTAATTACAGTCTTGTCATCAGAGCCACTATCAAAGGGATATGCAAAGCTTTTAGCATTTATACCATGGTCTTGAAGACATTTCTTTGACGCGCTTAACTCAAATTCAATATCTTTCTTTGGCAATTTATCAAGGTGAATATGATGCATGCTATGCGAGGCTATATCATGTCCCTCTCTATGCAGTGTCTCTACCTCTTGCCAATTCATGTATCCCTCTTTCGCTCCTATATAGGTGCATACAACATAGAAAGTGGCCTTAAATCCATACTTATCAAGAATTGGTTTGGCGTTTGTATATTGACTCTTTTGGCTATCATCAAAATTTAAAATTACTACTTTATTGTCATTTCCTCCCGTTTTGATCGGTGTTGCAAGCACCTTCGGTAGAAAGGGATAATCATTTGAAAGATTCGGCATAATCATAAATAGAATAATTATTAATGAAGTAATAATGCGCGTGCTTTTTAATTTGTTACTCTGCAAGGACTTAATATGATCAAAATCATCATTCATATAATTTATGGATATCGATAAAATTATCTGTAAAATTATCTCCAAGAAGAAGGTACTATGCAATAAAGCAATGTCGTGGTGGAGTTTGTTGTATATGTGGAGAGATTCCACTTAAAAAGCTAAGTTGTGATATGCAAAGTGCTAAAATAATAAAGAAATAATTCATGTCTCAAAAAACTCTAGGTTGTCTCAAATGCGGCTCCAATTATGATGTCACTCCACCGGATGGTGTTTACACCGAACCTCGTGCAAAACTTGATGATCCACCCGGCGATTTTGTCGAAATGAAGAAAGAATGTATTTCCTGTAAAAATAAAAATACAATTTATTGGTACAAGCCCGAGATTAAACAATAATTTAATTTTTAGAATTGTTTTATTCAAACGACGCTAAAGGTAAAAATTATTTTATTTTTCCTTGGTCTAGAATATTAACAAAAAACTTATTCTTGCACTGAGGGCAAATTAAAAAAGCACTTACTCTTAAGGAAGTTCTAAGATTATTATACAGTGACATATCCTGTCCTGGAGGATGGAAATTCAGTCGTTCCTGTTCACAGTGGGCATTAGTTTTATCCAAAGGATCAGGATTATTACAGAAAATGCAATAAAAATCTATAGAATTAAAACGTTCGATTATCTTTCTTTCTGATTCTTCACTCAGATAATCTCTAATCATTTATTATTAAATTTGGAATACAATTAACTATTATTTAATATTGTATGCCTTTAACGATAATCTTAATGCATTTAAACTATCTAAATAACTTATTTGTTCTTTATCTAATGTTAATTCTTTAGCAAGCGAGTTTATGATATTTATTTATTTAAGATTGTAATTAATGTACAAATAGGGAGTTAATTTTTTATTTTTCGTAGGTACAAACTTGATAAAAAATCCAATCCAAAGTCCTCAATTCAATATACAATGGATCGGCTTCTAATATTGAATGAGTCTGATTTATGGTATCAAAGGTAATTCGGTCTGCATTAGTTTATGGAATGAAAAACATATTCCACGGAGTCGCATTTATCACAGTTCCACGAAGTGTATTCCATGCAGATAATGCAGGCAGAGGTAGGAGTCAAATGTGTTCCACACCCTCTGCAAGAACCCATATCATACATATTATATCATATGTAACATATTATAAAGGATACATACTACGGATATCTTCCTAACTAATTACGGCATCGAACAGGTTATGCAAAAAAGTAGCTAAATATTGTAGCATTTAAAGATACTCTTATCCAATAGAGAAGAATTTTAAAATTATTAATTAAAAAATGACATTGTCAAAAATGTGGAGAATGGTTAGAAAACGATTCTGTTTGTAATGAAATAGTGGATAAAATCAAATTCACATTATTAATTGCTAGTATGGCTTTTGCTGCTACATCAATTGTAAAACTGTTGATTCACATTAGGGGCTAACCATTTATTCTTCAAATTTTCCACATGAGCAATGAGTCCAACTGCATCTAGTATCATCGGTACTCAGTACCAACGTATGAGCTCCTCTTGTATGATGACATCTATTACAGAGGTCTTCCTTGGGCACATTTCATCGTAGATTATTCTATGTTATAACCTTTTAGACTTAATCAATCAAAAGAACTGGTGGAAATGAACAAGACACATACAACCAATAACCCACCAGTCCTAATGAATGAATTTTGCGTTATCATGTTTTCTCCAACAAACTATAAAATGGTTCAAACTTAACATAATTTAATTAGTAGTATAACCTTTTTGACTTAAGCGATAATTTTTACTCAATATTATAACCCTTCAAACTTAGGCTTAATCCATCTAACAAATCATCACTACGGTTCCTGTTCGCCTACAGGTTCATAAGCATTGGCAGTGACGGACCCTTTTAATGTATTAGGATCCATAGTAATTGCAAGTGGTCTCTCATAATGAAGAATCGTCATGATATCTTTGAATCTAGAAATATGAAAATTTAATACAGGTTGATAATTTGGAGATGAGCCGATATATGCATTTGGACGAATAAGTTCACGGTCAAAGAATTTAATGTATGAATCAATTAGTTAGAATACAGATTCGTGATCATTACCGGTCAAGGTTACAAATGATGTCGAAACTAAGGATATAATCGTTGTAACTATCATATTAATACTCAAAGTTATCAACCATTCTGAAGATCTATTTATAGAACGAAATGACTGCAAATGCGTTGGCATGTACTTAATTTATCATATGAGCTGGATTATATAAGAATTAATGAATACGTAACCGACAAATTAGGTATCCTCTATCTAGAAACATAAGCTCCATTTGAGATAATGGATATGAATCGAGAAATCATAATGATAAATTGCTTCCATACCTATAGTAGTAAGTATGGTTCGACAGTAACATTGTCTCTTCTGAATATTAATCTGTTCTAATCTGTTCTAATATTAATTTATCCTAACGTTGATTAGTATGGCAACTATCTTTTACTAAATTCTGAGGGTCATTACGTGTCCTTTTATTATAATATTTAGGTAACAGATAAGACTTCAGATATTAGGATAAAAATTGTCAGGTTTGTTTGAACCTATGATTTCAAAAGTTCTATCAACTGATAATAAACGTGTGAAAGTTGAGATGTCCCCAAAAACTTCTATTGTGTTGTATATGTATTTTTCCAGTCCTATATATCAAGAGATTTGCCAACTCGTATTCCAATAGCTATTTATTAATGGATAACGAATTTGTTGATTGACGTCGAAGAGAAGCAGGAACTTTACCACTATAATCCCACTGTTGTTCCTGGCTTTTTTAACGGCACTTTTATCTATCCTTTCGTACGAACATAGCTTTCTTTCAGGATTGCCTACAAAATCGAGTGATAACAAAAGGTCTACCGATAAGGTAGTAAGTTTTATTTTTTCTGATGGTCTCAAGAGTCAATTCACGAATGCAAAACCAATTCTTGATAAATATGGATTTAAGGCAACCTTTGATGTAATATGTAACTATGTTGATAAAAAAGATGGGTATATGAATTGGACGGATATTAAGACATTGCGTGATGAAGGACATGATATAGGCTCCCATAGCATGTCTCATGTACGTCTCACAGATCTTTCAAAAAAATCTATTGAATACGAAGTTGGAAAATCAAAAAAATGTCTTGAAGACTACGGAATAAAACCTACAAGCTTTGAATATCCATTTAGTACAGGTTCGGATAATAAAACTATAGTTGACGTTGTTGCAAAATACTATGAATTAGCAACAAGAGGAAATGATCCTCTCATGTTTCTAAGATGTGATGGAATGAAGCAATATGGTCAAAAAGATTGCAAAACTTATACCGACAATGGCACTCCAACTTACGCCAACAAATATTCGATAAGAAATTGGAGTCACGATTTTGAGAAAGTAGAAAATTCATACAACGACCCTCAGGCATTAGAAAGATTCATAGAAGTTGTGAATAGCCAATCAAGATATAATAAAGATGGAACAATTGAGGCGATACCAATAATAATGTACCATGGAATTGGTGATAACAAGAAAGATTCAGTCACTGACATAGACCTATTTCAAAAGGAAATGAAATATCTTTATGATAACAAATTTAAGGTAATAACAATTTCAGATTTCGTATACAATGAAAAACATGACTATTTGTATATAAAGGACCTCAAACTAGGAACTGAATTGCCAACTGAAAATGTTACTACCACCACAGAAGTCCCACCAACAAATGCGACAACAAATGTTACTACCACCACAGAAGTCCCACCAACAAATGCGACAACAAATGTTACTACCCCTCTATCAGCTCCGGAAGGAAATCCCATTCTTGAGATCCTTAAGAAACTATTCGGTCTTAAGTAAGGAAATATTGTAACGAGTCATAAACTGCATTCTTAGTTTCTTTTTCATTTAATTCTTGTTGAATTTTTTTGCTCGAAATTACATCCATACAATCAAATTGAATATTGAATAAATTGAATCCTGAAATTTAATGGCCTGGGAAATAGAGTGCACAGAGTTGCATAATTGACGTGTTCCTTAACTATTGTACAGTCATTTGACTCAGCCAAAATTATAGAAGAAAATAGGAATTATTCTTCATGAAAGATTATACATTAGGATCAGTATCAATTACACAATTACACAATTACGAATTACATGAATAATATGTTAATCGTGAGTGCACATATAGTCACGATAGCTCTAGCGATATTTCGAGCTGAAATCCTTCGCAATATATGATAGTTGTATTTTAGATAAATGCGAAAGTAGAGATTTTCTCAAATTGTTTATCCAAATATCTGAACAATTTCTACGCTGCAGGAGGAAACAGACCATAATGCTCATAATTTTATCAGAAATCAAGATATAGATACCATAGTATATAAGAAATAAAAGCATTGTAAAACGATGATATCACAGATGAGGACTAGAATTGATTCTATAATGGAAAATGAATGTGACGACTATGAGTTAGCCTGCATGGAAATAGGCAATAAATTAAGTCAACTGGAGGAACTTTCATTAAAAGGCATATCTTCATTTATTAGAAGCACCTCATCAAAATATCACTTATCAAAAACTCCAAAATTTCGCGATATAGTAAAATATTTACCAATTGACAGTAATATACGAAAAGCAATGATGATTAAGCCTATCAAAACTGCATCTGGTGTGCTCGTAATTACGGTGATGGCAAAACCCTACGATTGTCCTCATGGAAGATGCATTTACTGTCCTGGAGGGAAAGAACTCAATATTCCATTAAGTTATACAGGGAAGGAACCGGTGACAAGATTGGCGCAAAAATTAGATTATGATCCAAAATACCAGATAATCTCAAAACTAGAACAAGAGTATTCTAGAGGTCATAACATTTCAAAAATAGAGTTAGTGATTGTTGGCGGAACTTTTCCTTTTATGCCTGAGGATTATCAACGAAATTTTATAAAAGCATGCTTTGAAGCACTAAACGGTAGAGAATCTGTTTCTCTCCAAAAAGCACAGGAACTCAATGAGACAAGTGACATTCGTTGTGTAGGCTTTACCGTAGAGACAAAACCAGATTATTGCAAGGAATCACACATAGATTTAATGCTTGAACTAGGTATAACCCGGGTTGAGATAGGTGTCCAAACATTAAGTGAAAATGTTTACAAGATTACTAACAGAGGCCACACAATTCAGGATGTCTACCAGTCGTTTCAAATCGCAAAAGACGCCGGATACAAAATTGTGGCTCATATGATGCCTGGATTACCCGGTTCAAATCCAGAAAAGGATCTCGAAGATTTTAAAGAACTTTTTGAAGATTCACGTTTAAAACCTGACATGCTAAAAATATATCCTACGTTACTGCTAAGAGATACTGGTCTGGCAAAGTTGTACAAAAAAGGAGTTTATAAACCGTACCCGGATGAAGTTTTTACAGATTTGCTACTTGAAATAAAAAAAGTTGTGCCTCCATGGGTAAGAATTATGAGAATTCAACGTGAGATAGAATCAGAGAATATTCTTTGTGGTTATAAGAGTAGTAATATTAGGCAAATACTTCAACAAAAATTAAGAGTTCAAGGGTTACAATGCAATTGTATTAGGTGTCGAGAGGTGGGACTAAAAAGATTAACAAATTATAGAGATATTAAAATAAGTCCCAAACGAATAGATTACGATTCTTCAAATGGTAAGGAAGTGTTTTTGAGTCTAGAAGATGATGACAATAATATCTTATTTGGTTTTTTGAGATTAAGAAAATTAGGTAAACCTCATAGGCCAGAATTGAGAGAAAAGGATGGAACTCCATCAGCAATTGTTCGTGAGCTACATGTGTTTGGACAATTAGTAGATATTGGCAACGATAATGATTTTCCGATTACTTCTTTTCAACACATTGGATATGGTTCTAAATTGTTACAAATTGCTGAAAATATAGTTAAAAATGAATTTGGATTGAATTCTATTTCAATAATAAGTGCAATAGGGACCAGAAGGTATTACAAAAAATTTGGATATGAACTAAATGGACTATACGTATCCAAGGAATTGTAATGACATGAAGAGAGAAGTCATAGGTAGAGGAACTTGGATTGATAAAATCGCTTCTACGATTATTAGTAGAGAAAAAGAAATTGGAAGACCGCTGAAGCTGGTTTCAGTTGAGAGTGGTCTAGGAGCATCTGGTTTTCCACATATTGGTAGTCTTGGAGACGCAGTCAGGGCACATGGAGTTTCCCTTGCCATAAAAAACTTAGGTTACGATTCAAAGTTAATCGCATATTCTGACGACTTGGATGGATTGCGAAAAATACCGACAGGCCTTCCTGAATGGTTAGTTGATTATATTGGAAAGCCCGTTTCTAATATTCCTGATCCTATTGGTCAATGTCATGATTCATACGGATCTCACATGAGCAGCTTGTTGCTTGAAGCGTTAGATAGACTAGGGATACATTACGAATTTCTAAATGCAGCAAAAGTATATGGAAATGGCATGTTAACAAACCAAATAGATATGATATTATCAAATGCACTTAATCTTGGTAACAAGATCGAGGAAATCGTAGGTCAATCAAAATATATAGAATTACTCCCCTATTTTCCAATATGTGAATCATGTGGAAGACTATATGTGGCCCACGGTGAAAAATACATACGAGAAGAAAGAAAAGTAAGTTATATCTGTAACGGGACCAAATTGGGTAACAGTGATGTGAAAGGATGCGGTTATACTGGTGAAGTCCCAATATCAATTGGCAAGGGAAAACTTGCGTGGAAAGTAGAATTTGCCGCAAGATGGAGTGCTCTTGGTATAAGGTTCGAGGCATATGGCAAGGACATAATGGATTCAGTAAGAGTGAATGACTGGGTGTCGGACGTTATACTGAATTATGCCCATCCCTTACATGTAAAATATGAGATGTTCCTTGATAAGGGAGGAAAGAAAATAAGCAAGTCTATCGGAAATGTGCTTACTCCTCAGGTATGGCTACGATATGGAACACCACAATCTCTTTTATTACTTTTGTTTAAGCGAATAACCGGGACTAGACAAATAGGTATTGATGATATTGCTACTATAATGGAAGAATATGACATCTGTGAGGATATTTATTTTGGTAAAACGAAAGAAAAAAATGAAGATAAATTAATTAAAATAAAAGGACTATACGAATATGTTAATCACTTAAAATCAACTGATAAACCATCTCAACATGTTCCTTACATGCTCATGGTTCAGCAGGCATCTTTTTTTTCAGGAGCTGATAGAATAAAAAAGATCTTTGATAGATTGCTAAAATATAAGGTTGCAACTCATTTAACTCCTGATTTAGAACAAAAAATTCAATTAGCATGTAACTGGTCAGATGATCACGTATCAACACAAAAGTTTGATATTATATTGACTGACAAGGAAAAGATGATAATCAGAAAGATCGTAGATAAGCTTGAAAATGAAGTAGGTGGAGAGTCGAAGTCTGACGCAGAGAAAATACAACAATTGATATATGAAACTTCAAATCAAAACGAAGAGGAACCAAGAAAAATATTCAAATTGATGTATAAGATGTTAATAAACGCAGATAGCGGCCCTAGATTAGGTGGATACATTACTGATCTTGGCTTGCATAGAACACGTTCTATACTTGATTCCTATGTCTCATAATAAGGAATATTAGTCAAATTTACCCATAATACCACTGATCCGTTGGTCTTCGCAGAAAACTTAGATGCAGATAATTCCACTAATTTTGCAAAAGCCGCTCATTTTTCAACTCGCCTAATTTAGGTCAATATTTTGGGGTGCATCCTGATTCTCAAAACATATAGGCAAGACGTTGAATCTAGTAATTGGAGGTTACTTTTAGATTGTCATTGGATTTCAAAAAAATGATTGAAATACTCCTAGAGCAGAAACCAGATGTTAATTTAGAGCAGTTAAAAGAACTCATTGAAGAAAAAAAAAGAAAAATAGGTGCCGGCTACTTAACCGATCAGGGAGCCCTGTTCCTTGTTGCAGCTGATTTAGGTGCATCATTTGATAATGTTCAACGTACAAAACGAGGAATTAAAGATCTGTATATCGGCGCAAGAGATCTAGACCTAACCGTACGACTTCTCAGTATTTATCCTATAAGGGTTTTTACAAAAAAAGATACTAATGAAAGAATTGAAAGTAGAACTATCGCTGTCTATGACGCTGGTGGCAGCATAAAGGCAAGGCTATGGGATAATTTAACACATGTGATTGAGGAAAACGCGTTCAAACCAGGGGATTTAATCCAAATAAAGAATTGTTATGTTAAAAGTGCCCTCAATGGAAAACCTATAATAAATATTGGGGAGGGTGGGAACATTTATCCGTACGAAGGTAATGATACCAGCATTCCAGATCTAGATGGTATTACATCAAATATTGATAGCGTAAGAGCAGAAAAAGAGAATGCGGTAATATCCGGATTAATAAGTTCTATTCCTAGGATAATAGAATTCTCTGACTCCCGAGGCGAAAGGAAAAAATCATTACAAACAATGTTATCAAATGAATCAGGTGATAGGAAACTAAGAGTTGCTTTATGGAATGTTGACGAAGATAGTTTACCCAGATTTTTTCAAGTGAATTTTCCAATAAGAATCATTGGAGCGCGCATCAAAGATGGTAACTTGCAATATGGCAATGGTGACTTTGAGATTCATGGTGACGAAGGCACAATCATAGAATTGAAGGAAAAACCTCAAGATTATGAGGTTTATACAATTCGAATAATATCTGATGGAAGAAGTGATAATAAGAGTGTCAATTATATTGGCGTAGATAAGGACAAAAACTTAGTTTATGTTAATCTAGAAGGATTAAAGTCGAATAATGTAAATCTGAATTCCGTAATGGACTGCATTCCTAGCAGGATATTTGGCAACATGGTATTTCTAAAGGAAGATTCGTATTTAGAATTAGTAGAAAATAATTCACTTCCTAGAATTGAAGAATGTGTTTCTAAAATCAAAGACATTAAGACAGTTGGAGACTCCTACATAATAGAATCAATTATTCTACAACAACCAAATACGACACAAGTGAACACGAAGAATGGCGAAATGGTTTCGGTCACCGATACCCTGATAGGAGACGACACGGGCGAAATTCGATTAGTCGGTTGGCGCGATAGCAGCGCTGAACTAGAAAGGCTAAAAGTTGGTGACAGAATAAGGATTATAGGGGCTGTATTAAATACTGGGCGGGAAGGAAAACTGGAGCTGACGCTAAGAAAGGATACCTTAATTAATATTCTTTTGTAATAGCAACTAAGACTTTAAGCAAACACATATAATGACTGAATATTAATACTTGGTTTTTATAATTCAGAAATCTTTCGACTCGTGCATTTAGTATTAATCCAAATCCAAAGAATTCCATTGTAAAATTATAGCTTCATAGGATCAATACCAATTAGAGAAAACATGAATATATTATATTATATTATATTATATATAGTAACGTTATTAGAAACTCATAACAAAACTAATTTCTAATTAGTAGGGACTTGCACATTATATGAAGATAAGATCTAAATAATTGGACAATAAGATAAAAGTGAATTGGACATACGAAAAATAAATCCCTAGGAGTTACTGAATCGCATACATCAACCTTCACAACCTATGCCGTCTCCATCAGAATCAAATTCGTGACGATCAGGTAATAATACCTTAAAGTTTTTGTAGGGAATGTCAAAGCAACTCAGCTTGGCGGAACTAATACTAATGCAAATGTCCGGATATGAAGAATCACACCCTTCGGGAGGATTAACATCTGATGAATTCTGCGTCTGACTTACGTTCCCCTCATTCTGACTTTGACTCTGATTCACTTCCTGCTGCTGCTGCTGACTTTGACTCTGATTCACTTCCTGCTGCTGCTGCTGACTTTGACTCTGATTCACTTCCTGCTGCTTGCTTACCTCTTTCTCACTCTGACTCTGATTCACTTCCTGCTGCTGCTGACTTTGACTCTGATTCACTTCCTGCTGCTTACTAGCATTTTGCTCATTCTTAATACCTTTTTCATCTGTGTACTTTTCCTTGTAATAATTCGCATTATCAAAACAACGTACAATTTCATAATCGCCCAATTTTCCTCCTACTTTGTTAGCTAAATCTATACAATCTCGTATATCCTCATTTTCATTCTTGTATACGGTAGAATCTCTAAATTTATCCCAATCCATGTTATCATCATCCTTGTTTCCATTTCTTATGTCTTTAACTAGTTCTTTCATATCTCCATAATCTCTCCAAATTGCCTGTAAAGCATAGGCGTAAAAATTAGTAGTGACTATGGGAGAAATAGCAACGGCAGTGATTATAATAAATAGAGAGCAAATTCTTATCAATATTCAAACCCAGTAAAATGAAATTAAGCAACATTGCAAATAAAGATTATTTATATTATGTCTATGACATTACGGTCTTACTTTAAAAATAAGTCTACTCTAGAAAACTTTTTATTTTAATTAAAAAGCATAAAAATTCTATCTATACTTAATATGATGAATTTAATCAAGTCTTTGCATTGAAGAGGCCCTAACTTTATCTATCTTACAAGTGTATTGCTTCCCTAACATAAATACAATATTGCAATTTTTTTTATAAAGCAAACTTGAATATGATGATCTATTTATCGGTAGTTATCTATCGTTCCAAAATCCTCTTGTTGTAACATACTGTCTTTCTGCATCATAAATATTCTTGTACAAGTTTTCATCATCGACATAATTACGGAGAATGCGAGCCGCTGTTTCAACACCTATGCCATAACCAGAAAGTACCGTCAATGCTTTTTTTCCAAAGTTGTTAATCAATGATGCTGTTTTCCATGCTCTTTCAAATTTGTGATTTTGCTCAGTATTGATTTCTGATCCGCTCAATTTATTCAAAATTATTTTTGAAAGTTCATAATCAGAGGAAAACGTGGTTGTAATCAGCCTCGAACCACATCGTTTACAAGATATAGATTCCATTACCTCTCTTGTTTCAAGCAATCTTTCCCATTTGCCACATCGTATACATATGAGCCGATGTTTGGTTTTATCAAGTCTCTCCTTAATGAGGTCTAATACACCCTTCTCAATACTTAACGGATAAGACGACATTTTGGAGTGGTGTTCTATAATACTCTGAGCCAAAGGAGAAAAAAGTGATAAATCAAACCAGTGTATTGATATTTCTTTGTTTCTTATCCTCCGGAGAACTTCTTGCGTAGATTTTACATCGAATTTATCATGCATTAACTCTCTTATTGATTCCTTGCTTATTGGAGATTTAGAATATCTATCATATATCAAACGAGCCAATCGTTTGTCATAAATTGCATTCTTATCAAGAAGACCAAATTTCTTTGATACTGTCCAGACTCTCCAATTCAGATTATACGTATTACTTAATGATGTGATTAGGATTGCCTCAACATCATATTCATCATAGAATATTTTTTCAATATTTGCTCTCGATAATCTAACTGACGAACTTAGCAGAATTCGATAGGGATCTGACTTTGTTTCTACTAAATGTCCTACATATGACGCGAGAAACGTTGAAAAAAGTGATGACAAAGTATTGTTTATCTTTGTACCGAACGTTGAATGGATCACGACCGCATTTTTGCTAACAACTAATTCTATAACAATATTTTTAGAATCAGGAATTATAGGAATTTTTTGCAAGGTGTTTTTAATGTCGGATTCAAATTTAAAATTACTCTCATCGAGAACTTTATTTCTGAGCTTACCTACTTCCACCGCAGTTTCATAATCCACTGGGATCATTTCACCAACCCAATGAGGGATATTTATTGGAGACCCAAAGACTTGCTCTACATTTACCTGCAGTTTATTATCATCCACACTAACTATTCTCCATTGAGTCCCTTTTAGGACAAATACATTACCCCGCTCTCCAAATTCACCAATAAATTGTTGGTCTAGTGTACCTATTCTCTTCTTTCTTATTACATCGATAACTTCAAACTTTACCATGTTTGGTATTGTTGAAATATTTTCAAAATAATACTTATATGATTTTATTCTTCTTGCATAGGTTTGATTTTTCGGATCATATTTAATAATTTTAAAACTATCAAGTAAGACTACACATTGTTTAAAGTCAGAGAAAGGTAAGTCTCTAAAGGGATACGCTCTTGTTATAATTTGATAAACTTCCTCTAATCTTTTTGGTTCTGATGTTGATATTACAAATCCGACTAGATGATGTGAAACCACATCTAATGAATTATGGTGAGGATTTTGTATTTCTATTGATCTCCTCTTCATTCTATTAATTATAGATAAGGACTCGAGCTCATCGTCACCACTATTTGCTATTACCAATCCTTTGGCGGATTTAAAATTAACATGTCTGCTCCTTCCGATCCTTTGTACAAGTTTTGAAACCTGCTTTGACGATCCATAATGAATTACTAATTCTACAGATCCAATGTCCAGCCCCAACTCTAGCGAAGACGTGCAGACTACAATACCCGTTAGGCCTTTTCTCAGTTTAGCTTCTGTTTCTTCACGAGTTTCTCTTGAAAGGGATCCATGGTGAACTTCTATTGGGATATCATTTTGATTTCTTATTGTAGTCCCTATGTATTCAGCTTCATCTCTGGTGTTCGTGAATAATAGTATAGATCCACATATCTTGTTGTCATTCAAATACTTTAATACGAATTTGGCTACGTTGCTTATGGAGCCCTTTAGATGCTTCACATCAATGTCATATTTTCTAATTGTATTATCCACAAGAATCGAACACTTTCTACCGGTTCCACTAATAAAATTTGCAGCTTCTTTCAAATTTCCAATAGTAGCAGAGAGTCCTATTCTAACTACATTATGGGAGCTTATGCTTTGCAGATGTTCAAGACTGACAGTTAAGTGTGTTCCTCTTTCATTGCCAATTAATTCGTGCACTTCATCTACTATGACCCATCTGAGATGTTTTAGATATGATCTGAATTTTTGATGCGTAAGTATTATTCCAAGAGATTCAGGTGTAGTTATGAGGATGTGAGGTGGTTTTTTTACTAATTTCTCTCGGGCTGTTCTTGTTGTATCTCCATGTCTTATTTGAGCATCAAGGTTTCTCTTTTTTGCATAATTGATTATTCTTCTAAGTACGTCATTATTTAGGGCTCTTAAAGGCGTAATATATAATACAATAATTGCATTCTCATCTATGAAGTTAGGCTTGTTGGCCCGCTCGTTTTCGAGAAGGGAAAATATTGGAATTATTGAAGCCTCTGTCTTCCCAGAACCTGTGGGAGCAACGAGCAGACAGTTTTGCATCCGAGAGATTACTGGAATAGAAATACTTTGTATCTTTGTCAATTTTTGAAATCCTTCATCTCTGAAGGATTCTATGATCTTTTCATCAATAACACTCATTCAGCTTCTAGATTTTTCTGTATTTGGATCTTGATTTGTCTTAACGTTCATTTTTTCATATAAAATAGTTGCAAAGAGCCCCACAACAAATAGCCCAACTGCAATTTGAACCAAAATATCAAAATTCATTGATAACTATTCTAAACATACATTTCTCATTTATAAATCGATTGAAAAAGGGAACAATTTGTATTCAATTATGAATTGTATTTCTAAAAACTGTATTTCTCTAAAAACTAACAACAAATGATGATAACCTTTTAAGTGCCGTATTAAAGGCGCCATACTAAATTTACTATCAATTTTGATATCTTGTTTGAGGATACTAGACAACTCCTTACGATATAAATAAGATCTTCCATCTATGATATTTAAAATTGATAAACAAGTCTTCCATATATCTCCCATTACATTATGGACATCGTCCACAATACCTGCTAGAACGGAAATAGAAACTTGCATCCACTATCAAAAATTCTAATTGAAGAACCTGGCACTAGTGAATTTTTGAAGAAATTGGCAGACCCATTGTTGCTTCAATCGTTTGGGTGTGTGTTAAGATTTGACTGGTATTCACCCGGACTATCGACGGTGGTAACTGGTGTGCTGACTGAATTCAGAATGTTTAACATGTTAGTAATCAATGCCATTTCTTTCACTTAGAGCATTCAATATTTAAGTCCGAATTTCTCTTTATGCAATATATAACTTGACTTTTTATGAACCATTTCAAAAGATAAAGAAGACAGTTTTTCTTTGGTCTAGAGCAATTAGAATAAAGTTTTTGCTTGCTTCAGTTATAGCAGTAACAAATGGTATTGCGATTAGTTATTGGAAGACTGGTTACATTGATTTTGGTTACGCGTTGCTAACCTTATTTGGAATATTGTGTTTGCATATCAGTGTCGATTTATTAAACGATTATTCAGACTTTAAGAGGGGAATTGATACTAATACAAAAAGAACAAAATATAGTGGTGGAACAGGCGTTATTCCCGAAAATCTAATTGATTCAAGGTTAATTTATTGCGCTGGAATAATTTTTCTCATCATGGGAGGTTTGACAGGCTTTTATTTTGTTACTACCAAAGGTATTATAATTTTAATACTATTGATCTTTGCAATTATTTCAATTTATTTCTATTCTACTAATATAGTAAATGCGGGTCTAGGAGAGCTTTTTGTAGCGATTAAGGGTTGCATGATAGTATTAGGATCGTATTATATTCAAAGTGATACTATTGAATTAACTTCTGTGTATGTAGGTGTGATTATTGGGCTTCTTTCCGCTCTCGTACTTCTAGTTACATCTTTCCCAGATTATGAAGCAGACAAAAAAAGCGGAAGACGAACTTTGATTATAGTCATTGGCAAAGAAAACTCAGTTAAGCTTTTTATTATGATTATTGGGATAACATGTGCAATGATTATTGGCGGTTCTATTTTCAAAGTATTGCCCATTTTTTCAACTATTGCGCTTTTGTCCATACCATTCGCGATTAAGGCAGTCCACAAGTTGAGGAGATTTAATGATTCCAGTGAATTAGTTTCAAGTATGGCCAATTCAATAATATATTCGAGAGTTTGTGGAATACTATTAGCAATAAGCTTCATCATATAAAACCAAAAGATAATTTTGAAATCATATTGTTTAATTAATGGTTGCTGCAAAAGGAGAATCGGCAATAATTTAAATGGTTGCGACTTATGAGAAAACCAAAACCAAATGAATCCATCTTTAAAACCAGACTCTCAAAATTGCTGAGGACAAAGAAACTGGGAAAATCCATTTATGTTTTTAATGAATTGGATTCAACTCAGGATTATGCTAACTCTTTACCAAATAATGAATCACTTCACGGGACAATAGTAATAGCTAGGAAGCAAAATATGGGTAAAGGCAGAATAGGGAGAACTTGGATTTCACCGGAGGGTGGTTTGTGGATGTCAATAATCATTATACCTGACTTTAGTATAGCTGATATTATATTTACTCAATTCATTGGATCACTAGCTGTGGCGGATGCCGTATTCGAAAATACGAAAATTAACTGTAAATTAATGTGGCCCAACGACATATTAATAAATGAAAAAAAAGTATGTGGAATTTTGACAGATGTAACCGCTGAAAATGAAATTAAAAAAATAGTAATGGGTATAGGATTAAATGCAAATATTGAGAGTTCTTCGATCAATAATTATCTGACAGATGATAATTTAAAAGCCACTACCCTCAGGGAAGAATATGGAAACGATATTGATTTAATAATTTTAATAAATTCAATCCTTGAAAGAATGGAATATTATTACGATAATTTTCTCAGTTGTGGAAATACTTTAGAAATTGTAGATAGATGGAAGGAAAAATCTGATATGTTCGGAAAAAAAGCAATAGTTTACGACAGAAATCAGCAGGTTATGGGGGAAATTATTGATCTAGACCAAAATGGAGCTATGCTGATGAAACTAAGTGACACTTCAATAAGGAAAATAATCTATTATAATAATATCTCCTTACATTAAAGGTTGTTTATACTTCATGACTTGATTGAGTTGACGAAATATTCTAATTCTCTTCTTTTAATGTCATTTCATTCTCATCTGGTTCATCTTTAATGTATTTTTGACAATGGCAGGCATCCAACTCTGTAATATGATAGACACATCTTCCTTTACGGTGCATATCCATCCAGTGACAACTTACGTCGTGACCGCAAATACAGTTTGTCATTATATAAGAATTTTAAATAACTATCTTATCCAACTTGGTCAACTTTGTTAGTCTTTTCGGACTAATATTATTATCATGCATTCGAGACCTCAAGTGGAGCCAGTCTTAATTTAGATTTGCTTTGTTCAACTCTATCCATGCAAGAAAGAAAATCTTCCTTTCTTAATTATTCTCTTATTCAAATATTTAACTAAATACATGTAGTATAGACTTTGCTAGAATAATCATTAGCGCTAATTTATCTATTAGAACTTTTTACTACCTATTGTACTTTATTGCTAGGCGCAACTTTTTCTAGAAACAATGTCATTATTCTTCTCATCATAGCGATAATTGGTATCGGACTTTCAGTACTTTCTTATCAATATTCTTCCTTCACGGCAAATGAAATTGCAAATATTTCATCTCATGATGTAAGGTCCAATGCAAAAATTGAGGTATACCAACTTTCACGTATTCTGGTAAGGAGCATGGAATCTATTTCCAACAATTTACAGGGCTTGAGTAATTCAATATCTCTATTAGATATTAAAAACGATAATATTCAGAGGTTATTTGATTCAGCACAGACATCAACAAGGGACTTGACCAACGGATATTATATGTTTGATATGAACGGAAACCTTATTTCTAAAACAAGCAATAAGACTATTGCCGCCAATTATAACGGTATCAAAGCAAATTCATCAAATCTCTTCTTATCTCCCAAGACAAGCAATACTACTTATTATAGCAGCATCATTGATGTCAATAACCAATTTCCTGTGCTTTTCATATCATATCCGGTAATAAAAAGTAACGTTATCCTACGCAATAACAATACTCAATCCAATATGTCAAACTTTGAAGGGATAGTCTTTACAACAATTGATTTATCAAAATTGGGTGAATTTTTACAGAAGGAACTATCTCCAGAATTTGCAAGTAATGTTGGTTTAATAGATAAGAATGGGGTAATTCTATATTCAAAAAATAGAGATGTAGTTGGAAAAAATTACTTGACATCTGAATTTCAAGATCTTATTCCACCAGAGATCAAAAATGTCTATAATAACATATTAGCCAGCTCATTAACCGGGGGGTCCGGATTAAGAGATATCTCCTTTAATGATAACATGACTACAATTGCATACCAACCAATTACGTTGGATGGAGAGTTTTTATGGTCACTATATATTGGCACACCTCATAGTTTGGCATCTAATGTTGGGTACTTGATAAATCAACAAAAGAACTTCAGTACTATTGTAATTATTGTTGTTGGTTCTATGGCCTTTGGAATTGCTTTTTTGATACTATCTTGGAATAAGAGATTACAGGGAGCAGTAAAATCCAGGACGACGCAATTAAAGACAACAAATGAATCACTAATTGAATCAAATAGTCTGCTTGCCTCAGCAAACACACAACTAGAGATACACGATAACATGCAAAAGGAGTTTATTAATGTAGCAGCGCATGAATTGAGAACTCCTATAATGCCAATATTGGGCGAGGCAGAATTAATAGAAAATGACATAAGCAACAATGAATCTGCTACAATAAGCAGAGAACAGATTTCATCTATAATCCGTAATGCAAAAAGATTGGACAGACTAGCCGCAGATATATTGGATGTCACAAATATAGAAGGAAAATCACTAAAACTGAATAAAACCACTTTTGATATCGATGAAATTTTATCACAATTAGTTACGGAATATTCTAGGCAGATTGAAAAAGATGTTGTAAAAAATAAAAAAATTAAGATTTCTTATGAACCACTTCATGTAATGATACTTGCGGATAACTATAGAATTACCCAAGTCATCTCGAATATAATTAATAATGCGATCAAATTCACGGATCAAGGAATTATAACTATCATAGGAAACACAGATAGTGCGGAGTTAACAATAAAAATCAGCGATACTGGTAAGGGTATAGATAATGAGATTATAAATCGCTTATTTGATAAATTTGTGTCAAGATCAGAGCAAGGAACTGGCTTGGGTCTATTCATCTCTAAGAATATAATTGAGGCCCATGGAGGAAGGATTATCGGCTTTAATAATGAAAATGGAATTGGAGCCACATTTGTTATTGTTTTACCTTTAGACCTGAAGTAGGCAACGTTAGGCAATCGTTATTATTTGCTTTTAGGTTTTAACTTTTACCTTAATCTACATACAATTGATACATCATTTACATTGGTGCCAGTGATTTTTGTATATAACGCACCGTCCACCGTATCAAATAAGCTGTTACTGTCATGGTTCCTGAGATAGTTTGATATTTTTAACTTCTTTTGTCTTACTCTTAAAAGTATCCGCGGATTTACTACGGCTCCTGCGGCCAGCGAATTTCCATCAATACCATCAGTTCCAAAACTTGCAATGGTAAAATCCATATCATGATCTAAATGCTCAAAATGTGCAGCGGCTGATAGTACAGCTTCTTGATTTCTTCCACCGATTCCTTTAATTTTATTTTTCAAATCAACTGTTGTTTCACCACCGAATACAAACGCGTATGGAGTTGATATGGAGGGGAAATCATCGACAAGTCTGAAGAGAAAGTCTCCAAGAGCGCCGGATTTTCCAGTAAATCTTGAGCCCAAATACATTGTCTTTATACCATTTTTTTCTAAAAACAATTTGATATTTTTGCATGCAATGTGGTTATTGCCGATAATAACGTTATGTATATTAGTAAAGATAGGATCGCCAGGCTTTGGTGTATCTCTTATATTTCCTGACACCCCATCACTAATAAGGTCTCTTATTTTTTTAGAAACAAGTTTTTGATTCTTCCATAGCTTGTATTTTACCAGTATCTTTTTTGCGTCCTTAAAAGTGGTCGGATCGGGAACAGTAGGACCTGAAGCAATTACATCAATTTTATCTTCAACCACATCTGACAGAATCAGTGTCAGTACTGGAAATTTTTTATTAATTATACTTGCGAGTTTACCACCCTTAATTTTAGAAAGATGTTTTCTAACAATATTCATTTCATCAATTGTTGCTCCTGAGGAGAGGAGCTTCAAAGTTATGTTCTGCTTTTCGTGTAAGGTTAAGATATCTAAGGGTAAAGGCATAAGAGCTGAAGCCCCTCCTGATAGGAACATTACAAGCAAATCATTTTTTTTAACCTTTTCCAGTAATTTCATTATTTTTTTCGTACCGAGAACTCCATTGGAATTTGGTATTGGGTGAGCTGCATTTGTTATTGAACACATTTTATTTTTCATTTTGATTCCGTAAGGAACTGTAATGCAACCTTCTTTGATTTTCCTCTTGCTCAGTATCCTTATGAAGGCATCAGTCATTGATGCCGTAGCCTTACCTGCTCCAATCAAGTAAATCGATTCAAAAGATCCAAAATTAAAGTCAATTTTCCTGCCATTATAATCAATTATACTCAATCGATTTCGTCTCAATTTAACTGAATTTTTCATCAAGGACACAGGGTTTACCGCTCTTAAGCCAACCTCTACGGCGTCTAGAGTTAAACTTAATGAATCAGAATAATTATTTTTTAATATCTTTGATTTATTTTGTAATCTCAAATTCGTCATAAAATCACAATTTACCTCGTGTTTTAAAAGAGTATTACCTTGACTGTCAGACTTCACAAGTAAATAAATATTTTGAGTACTTTTGCTATTCCAGAAATATTGTAATTTTCTTATTATTGAAAGACTTTCTTTATAATATCTCTAAGAATCTATTGTAATAAGTCATATTATTATTGAGATATTTAATATGTGTAGATCAGAAAAATCTTGTAAACATTAATGAATATTATGAGGGTACAGATAAAGGATGGTTGCGGATCTTCGTTTGCGTGGGATGATGGGTAGAAGAGGCTTGATGTTCGTATCTTACTATGGCAAGTCTCGGGCTTTTATATCTAATTATCGGTCTTGGAGGGAATATGATTCAGTGGGGAAGACGGCTGAGGTAGCGTCCTCCATTATAAGCCATGAATCAATTCATCTTGCATTAAATAAATTCTCTGTTAACGCCTCGGATAAATTAGACAATCTGTTTGGAAGATCAAATTCATGGGAAGTTTACTCACATGGACTCGGTGATCTGAATAAAATCAGAAAGGGCAAACACAAAATATAGGTATGAAAGCATTTTTGAGAAATATCAGACAGCCATTGTTAACAATAAGTACAGAGAAATAATAATGATTAAATTGTGTTGTGTAATTTTTGGAATGTATGTCGGTTTACTTCACTCCGCAAGATGCTAATAGAATTTTGCCAGAAGTAAAAAAATTATTTTCAAGTATTACTACTCAAAAAAATAAGGTGATTAAACTTCAGGAAGAATTACAAAGAATGGTTAATGATGGGACAAAATTCACTCATTTCATAAATAAAAAACAGGAGCTAAATAACGCTGTTTTTAAACTGTATCAAACAATAGCAGAATTGGAAAATAAAGGAGTCATGGTTAAAAGTGTTGACGAAGGACTCTTAGATTTTCCATCTTTGAGGTATGATGAAGAAGTATGGCTTTGTTGGAAAGAAGGTGAAAATGAAATAAAATTTTGGCATAGAAAGGATGAAGGCTTTATGGGCAGAAAGCCATTGGCAACCGCTAACATAATTGATCGCTAGTGAAAGAGATAAACTCTGAATTAAAATGCAAAGTGTTACCATTTAATTAGGCTAGAAAAATCAGGTTTGTTTCATCATATGTTTTAATTCTTTAACAAATACTGAACAGAATTAATCAATATATTTGTAAAATATCGATCTCACAAGATTTAAATCATGTTATAATACACTCTTCTATGGTAACAATCTTAAATGCTAAAGGATCTTATTTCGAGTACACATGAACTTATCTTCAATAAGAAAAAAATTGATACCGACAGGGATCCATTTGAGATCTTTAAGCAAATTTATATGAATTATGAAGATGTATTTATTTTGGAATCTTTAACTGGACCTAAGGAACTTTCGGAATTCTCAGTAATAGGATTTGATCCAGAATTTACTATAAAGTGTGATAGACGAGAATTTCAAATTTATCAAAACGAAAAAATCGTATACAAAAAACAAGTGGAGGATCCTCTCTTGGAATTAAGACAAATACTGCCAATTATTGATGAGAAAAAACTCCGATACATAGGAGGAGCAGTGGGATACGTGAGCTATGACGCTATTAAATTCTGGGAACAGTTACCACAAAAGAGTTCTAACAATTTGTTTCCTTTAATGGAATTTGGGATCTATACTGACGGCTTGATTCATGACAAGAAGGACAATGCAACTCACTATTTTCACATTGGTAAAAAATCAAGGTTTAACGAATTAGAAAAAATCATAAATTCCAAAGACCAAATACCGGCAAAAGGCATCTCTTATTCAAAACCAGTTTCAGAAACAACTAAAAGTGAATTTATTTCCAACGTGAAGAAAGCAAAACAATATGTATATCAAGGTGAGGTCTTTCAGGTGGTAATATCTAGAAAATTCAAATTTCACCTGTACGGTGATCCTATGCATCTTTACCAGAATCTCAGGAAATTGAATCCATCACCCTACATGTATTTCTTTAAATACAAAAAGAGATTTATTATTGGATCAAGTCCTGAAATGCTCCTTCGTGTAATTAATAACAAGATTGAGACATTTCCTATTGCAGGAACAAGACCTGTTTCCAACATGGAGAGTGTAAATAGAAAGTTAAAAAATGAGCTTTTAAGAGATAAAAAAGAGCTTGCTGAGCACACCATGCTTGTAGATTTGGCAAGGAATGACTTGGGCAGAATATGCAAATTTGGGTCAGTACAACCAAAAGAATTGATGATAGTAAAGAGATTCAGTCATGTTCAGCATTTGGTTTCACATATAATGGGCACTTTAGACGATAAATACGACAGTTTTGATGCTTTTAGATCTTTATTTCCAGCAGGTACGGTTTCTGGTGCACCCAAATTGAGAGCTATGGAAGTAATATCAGAGCTTGAAAAATCTTCTAGGGGTCCGTACGCAGGCGCTCTGGGTTACTTCTCTTTCAATAGATGTTGCGACTTTGCAATAATAATAAGATCCTTATTCATAAATGGAAACAACGCCTATATCCAATCGGGTGCAGGGATAGTAACGGATTCGATTCCTACAAATGAATACTTGGAAACAGAGCATAAGGCTGGAGCACTATTTTCTGCATTGCAAGCAGCAAAAAATCACTGAACATAATTAATATCGTACAAATCATATCTAATTATCTTCTGAATACGGTTACCACTTAGATTTCCTCCGGTCATACTTCTCTAAGTTTACTATTATCGAACGGTTTTGAATCTAACCAGCTATATCGGAAGTAATCTAAACACCACTCATGAAATAGTTTATTGTTCTCTCTATCAATGCTATTAGAAAATGCTCCATTCATGTCAGTTTCTCCCTTAACTGATGGAAACATAACTAATGCTCTTTTTTCATTCAAAACTATTGAAACTTTTACCTCGTCTATCATTTTTCTCTCAACTAATCCTTTTTTCAAAAGTTCTTGGTAATTAATCTCATTTAGAAAATCCTTACCTTTTTTTGGTATTGTAGCATTTTTTGGTAAAATATAATTAAACTTGATTTTGCGTTCCATTACTGTCTTCGCAGCTACCTCCATTAGATCTAAAGGCACTTGTGGGATCATGCCATAAATGTACTCTTGAGAATGCCTGTACAATTCCTTGATTTCCTCAATTACTGCGACCAAGCCCCGGATAAAGTTACTGTTGTCCAGTGAACCAATTCTTTGAACAAACTTCATCGGAAGATTCGCAAAATAATGATCCGAGAAATAATTTCTATTTTTTGATAGAAAATTAATAGAAGGAATTTGGGTCATTATAGTATTTCCAAAGGTTGTTAATGAGTAGGATCCATTTGAATCTCTACTTACTATTCCTGCATCCAGAAGTCTATTAAAATTTCTGTGAGCTTCTTGCATAGTTATCCCAAGGTGTTTTGCTAATAACGTCAAATTCATACTAGTATTTTCTAACGCATTAATTATCTGAAGCCTTTGGGAGTTAGATAATTCTATGAATGTCTTTTCAGATTCTTCAAAAATAGAGGCGGTATTTTCCATACCTATTACAATTGTAATCATGTTTATAAGTTAATTTTCAAATAGCTTTCGTTTGAAATAAACAATCATACCTTTATTTATAATACACACTGGAAGAGTTAGAATATCTGTATGTGGAATTATGCGAAAGCTGGTGTCGACATAAAGAAAATACGTAAAATACAATGTGATATTGGTAAACTTGTATCAAAAACTCATTTTGGTTTTGAAAATAAGAATTGGAAGGTTTTGTCCGGATTTGGGCATTATGCAGGATTGATTGAAATTGGATCCAAAGTTATTGCTTTGCACACTGACGGAATTGGAACCAAAATAATTATTGCACAATTGATGAATAAATTTGATACGTTGGGTATAGATTGCGTTGCCATGAATGTTAATGATATTATATGCATTGGAGCTGTGCCAGTTGGATTCTTGGATTATATTGCATTGAAAAAACCAGACCATTACCTTGTAAGAGAACTATTGAAAGGATTATCAAAGGGAGCAAAGGAATCCAATATGGCAATAGTTGGAGGAGAAACCGCAGTACTTACGGAGCTACTTAATCAAACAGAAGAAAATCCTTTTGATCTGGTTGGAACTGTTTTTGGAATAACTAATAAAAAGACATTAGTCATGGGGGATAAAATAACACGAGGTGACATCATAATAGGATTGGAAAGTAGTGGATTGCATTCTAATGGCTATTCACTTGCACGCAAGGTCTTATTTCCAAAGTACAAATTAGAAAATTGTCATTCATTCCTTGAATGTTCAATAGGAGAAGAACTATTGAAGCCCACAAGGATATATGTAAAGCCAGTACTCGATCTAATTAAAGCAGAACGAGGCGAGATTCATGGACTAGCACATATAACAGGAGGTTCATTCAAGAAACTATCAAGACTAAATAAGAATGTCAATTTTAATCTGGATAATCTGCCACAACAAGGCGGTATTTTTAAACTAATTCAGCAAGCAGGTAAAATATCACATAAGGAAATGTATTCAACATTTAACATGGGTATTGGATTTTGTATTGTTGTTTCAAAGTCAAAGGTGGATAAACTAATGCAAATATTCGATAAACACAATCTAAAGTGTCATGAAATAGGGTATATCACTAAAGGAACAGGTATTGTATCCATAACAATTATGGGAAGAAAACATATGCTCACCGATTGAGCAAATACAAAAATTCGTGACTTAATTTTATTTTGGTTACTATTTTCCTATTTTCCTATGATGCAACTCCTGAACCAATCAGTCGCCATCTGTCAGTAATTCTTCTACTTATTGCAACCCTGTTCTGACTAATCATACAAACTGGTTTCTTCAATTTAATTTCTACGCGGTGATCCTTTACATGAGTAACGGTGCCAAGCGTCGCAGCAGTTCCAATATTCAATCGCAATGACTCTTTTATTTTAATTGGTTCAACCTTTACCATTTCTTGCGTTCCGACAGCAGTTTCAAATAAATTGAGCTCTATTGCTATGTCATAAATGTCTGGGGGAAGTGAGCTTGGTAGTCCTACTAGTGAACCTATTAATGAATCACTCTTTACTAAGTAAGGATCTAAAGTTGTTCCTAGTGCGACCAAGCCACCAGGTTTTACAACTTCAACAATTCCTGCACCAGTGCCTAATGATGAAATCTTTGATATTATAGGTTCGAATTTACCCTTCTTATCATCATAGAGCCCTGGACGTATTTCAATTTCATCACCAGTCTTAAAATCCCCTTGGATTAATGAACCTCCGATTACTCCACCTTTTACTTCACTTATGGGTAGGCCTGGCTTGTTAATATCAAATGATCTGAGCACATGCATTAAAGGTTCAGAATTTTTAGATCTTTCAGGTGTTTTGATATTGGACTCGATCGCTTCTATTAGCGCATCAATATTTAGCTTGTGTTGCGCAGAAACTGGAATAATTGGTGCAGTGTCAGCTATGCTTCCTTTAATAAAATTCTTTATTTGTTTATAATTTTCTATTGTTTCTTCATATGATACTAAATCAACTTTATTCTGTACTAATACAATTTGCTTTATTCCAAGTGTTTGTAAAGCGAGTAAATGCTCTCTAGTTTGCGGCTGGGGTACTTTTTCGTTTGCTGCTGTCACTAATATTGCTCCATCCATTAAAGCAGCTCCTGAAAGCATATTTGCCATTAAACTTTCATGACCTGGAGAGTCTACAAAGCTAACTACTCGTTCGAATTCAGATTCTTGCCCACAGTTCTTGCACTCCGGCTGAGTAGAATAGCATGTTGGTGGAGGACAATTCTTACACTTGTAAAAAGCCGCATCAGCGTACCCAACCTTTATGGTAATTCCCCTTCTTAATTCCTCACTATGACCGCTTGTCCAAACTCCAGTTATGGCTTCTACTAGTGTAGTTTTTCCGTGGTCAACATGACCAGATGTTCCTATATTAACACAAGGTTGATAACCATATTGTTTAACGTACCAGTCAGGTAGAGTTTCCTTCCAATGCAATAGGAGTATTGAAAATCGACAGGGATATTAATTTAATTAAAATGGTATTAATTAAAAAATAATAATGTCAAAGAATTAGAAGACATTATTCTTGAGCTTTTTTGGATTCCATCGTCTCAGCTTTTTTGGATTCCATCGTCTCAGCTTTTTTGGATTCCATCGTCTCAGCTTTTTTGGATTCCATCGTCTCACCAGTAAGAGATAGGTTTCCTTCCAAGAGTAAACAATTTATCTGATATATCTCTTCGGTAATCATATTCCCTCTAACGAGTTTTCTCCTTCTAATCCCCTTCTGATGATCTTTCATCCCTGCGCCTTCCGATAGTAGCACATATTTTTTTACCCCACCATGAACATCCTTTCGAATAGGTGTTCCAGATTTATCACTTCCACCTCTTAATTGGATCTTACCAGAAGCAATACCAACGACCGAAGCATCGACAATTTCTCCCACTCTTAGACCAACTATGGGTTGAGCCTCTTTGTCCTTTAGTTCCTTGCTAATACTTTTACCGTTTTTATCAGAAACTATTATTTTAAAGTGTGTCAATATGAAATCAACCAATATTATAGCATTAATTAATCTTTTCGACCTGAATTGTCTTAAATATTTTAATAAATGTTGATATGAAAAATATGTCAAGTGGAAAGCGAGAAAAAAGAGGATAAGGAAAATGTAAGAAAGTGTCTTCGATGCGGATTCGCAATGTCTAGTATCCAAAGCTGCCATCTTAGGTGTGAAAATTGCGGATCGGAATTGACCTGTTCTGATAAAGGTTCATTTTGGTAAAAACAAATTAAATAACTGGGATTCGAAATTGAATGAGGTAGATTTAATCTGGTTAATTATAATTTAACTTAATTTCATCCATTTTCCTTAAACTGAAAATTATCTGCCATATTCTCAGCCTTAGATTTCATTATATTGATATAGTTTTCATAGTTATCTGAATAACCACAATTTTCACACTTAACTGCCGTTATTTCCTCATTTAACTGTGCTTTTTTATCGCACTTGGGGCATTTTGCATCAAGCAACAAATCTAAATCGAGTTTTCTTATTATTATAGTTAAGTGTTTATCCCCTGATGCTGGGTTGGACAATTAGAGGTGTTGCCTTGACAATTATGATCTCTGAATTAGGATTATTTTTATTGAGCTTTTCAAAATCAGTCTTGGAACACGAAAGTACTATGAGCTTTTTTTCACTTGAATAAAAGTCAAAAATAGAGTCATGCCTTTCCACATCTCCTACATAATCTTTCAATCTTGATTCTAATCTAGATATTATTTCCAATCTATCTCCTCTCATTTCATTAGGATCGAACGTCCATGAAATTATCGCTTTTGTCTTACTTGCTTTCAACTCAAATCTCTTTAGAATAATTTTAATTTGTTCTGTCAAGTGTTTTATATAATTCTCAACAGTGGCAATATTGCCTTTTACCAGGAGGGTCAGTGGTGAAATTCCAGCTAAAGAATATAAAATAGTATTCAAGTCAAATAAACCAACTACAAGATCGTCAAGATAAATCTCATCAAGGGATTCACTTTCCATTATTTGAGATTGAAAAGTATGATCAGCAAATTTACAAATTTCAAATATAGGTGACATTAAGCCATAGTGTCTTAAGATCCTAATACAATAGATGTACTCTGCAGACTCGATATCTACTATTTTCATCGTATTGTTAGGGTAAAGTCCATTCAACAAGCTTGTCAAGTTTGAATTCAAATGGGATTTAGTTCCAAGAATGGGCTCAAATAGCGTAGAGGATATGGAACTGATTGGCATATAATGATAGAAAATGTTTTTTCCAACACTGAGGCCAGTTCGACGTTCAATTAATGTAATATTTTCATTATTTACACCAAAACCTGCAGGAACTGAGTAAATAATAGAACTATCCTTGTTGACATGTTTTATCACATCTTGAAATTTAGATCCTATGTGATTCTTTGCATCAGGCCATGATTTTCTTATTCTTGGAGTAAAAAAAATAAAAGAAGCATTATTAATGGCAACATCAAATGGCTCAAAATCTAAAAGTGTCTCGTCCTGAATAAACGACGTTACACTAGAATATGTCTTTGCAATATCTGGTTTAAGCGTAATAGCCATTCCTGATGAGTCATCAATAATTGAAACTGGTATTCCTTTAGTGGAAATATGAGATGCTATTTTGTATCCCTCAGTACTTAGCCCATAAACTGCTACCTTCAATGACTTAGCACTCAAGAGTAATACCAACTCCAAATAGCATATTTTTGTTCCTGAACCAAAGTTAAGATTGGTTGAAGAAAAGTTTTTTCCATCAGGTTACTTATACATGATGCTTGAGAATCTGGTTTGATGTATTAACCCCAAAACAAGTTATGTTCTTTAAACACGCAGTGCATACTCTAAAAGAAAAAGATCATGAGCTCCTCTGTACAGGAAGAGACTATCGAGAATGTGTAAAGTTATCTAAACTAAAGAAATTTGAGTTAAAAATAGTTGGAAAATATGGCGGTTCATCAAAATATGCCAAACTGAGGGCAAGTTCCGGTAGAATTTTTGATTTGGCAAACGAGATAGACAAATTCCAGCCTGATCTGTGTGTTAGCTTTTCCTCACCGGAGGCGGCAAGAGTTGCATTTGGTTTGGGAATTCCACACATTACGTTTAGTGATTCGCCGCACGCATTTGCTGTTAAAAGGTTAACAATTCCATTTGTTAATTATCTTCTATGTCCTTGGATTATCCCGTACTCTGCATGGAAAAATTTAGGTATGTCGAAAAATCAAATAATTCGATATCATGCACTTGATCCAGTTGCGTGGATAAGAAGAGAAACAATAAACTTACATGATGGGAAACTAAGGAAAAAATATAAGCTTTTGAAGAGTAATACTATTGTAATTAGACCTGAAGAGAGTAAAGCATCTTACTTAATAGACAAGAATAGCAATGTGAATAATATTTTGGAATCTATCGTTGAAAACTTTCATAATACAACAAATATCCTGGTCTTATGCAGATATAACGATCAAATAAGACAGTTCAATGAAAAATATGGCGATAAGATTAGAGTTTTAGAGAACGTAGTTGACGGATTGGAGCTAATATCTATTTCCGATATCTTTGTTGGCGGGGGTGGCACTATGACTGCCGAATCGGCACTGCTCGGAAAACCTACTATTTCAATTTCTCCGATCAAATTTTATGTTGATGATTATCTAGTCAAAACGCGTCTTATACGTAAGGTTGCAAATTCATCTCAAGTTGTGAAACTATTACGTCATATACAATATGATAATGCATTTAAATTAAAACAAAAAAATCATGCCAATCGAATATTGATCCGAATGGAAGATCCAGTAAATAAGTTAATGAAAATTATTGATAGATTCGTAGCTTTATAAAACAGATATTATATAAAAAAATGCCCGGCAGCCCGGTAGAGAATTAAAAACCGCTGAATGTAGTGGCCAAGCATAGAGGCCTTTGGAGCCTTTGACCCCAGTTCGAATCTGGGCCGGGCTAATTCTAGTTTTAGTAAAATTTGTCTTATACCAACAAAATATAACATAAGGTTTTACTGGATACGATCAATAATTTTTCTGCAGCGCTGAGAATCATTATTGCTGATAAAAGATTGTATGGCTAGATTAGAATAACTGCCTTACTTTTTTTCTTTAGTTTTTACATAATAGAACTTAAAGTTAAAACCTATACAATAAATTCTTCAAGACTTGTTCGATTAATGTACAACTTTACCCTTAAAAATACGAAAATACTAATCAGAGATTATACTCTTTTGTAGTATCAATAAGTTCGTTGATATTTGAAAAAAGCTGCAAAAATCTTACCCCTTTTTCAGTAATTTTATACAAATGTTCTTCCTCTTCAAGATTTATTAAACCATTTTCTAGCATTATGGACAAATATTTTTTGAGCTGATAATGAGAGAGAAATGATTTGTACATGATTGTTGTTATTCCAACTCCTTTGGGGTTATTTGCAGATTGTAAAATTGACGCAAAAATATCTGTCCGGCTTCTGTATTTCATTTTTAATGCTTTTATAAAACACAATCAATTTTAATATGTCTTATGGATGTCCGTACATGCACTTATTACATGCGATCTTTGGGAGGCTAATGTAAAAAGTAATAAGCAAATAAAATTATTACATTTTCAGGATTGGAAGACTCCCAAATCAGATACAAGATAACTCAATTATCCGATAATGGTATTAACATAATACTGTCTCTAATTGAAGATATCGAACTAGAATCCGTGTCGCAACAACAACTAATGCTAGAAGCTATTGACAGATCGATATCTGATGAAGAAGTTAAGAAGCAGATAAAACCGATTCTTGAAGCCATTCTGGGATCCCAACCTCAAACTGTTATCAAGACTTATTCTAAGACAGTAATTCAGATAAATATGTCTAAAAAAAAGTACGAAAAAATAGGCAGCCCAGTCGTTGGAAACAAGATTCTGATTGACATAAAAGCTGATACCAAATAGTATGTAGTATGTCTAGCACTTCTGACTGAGATATTGTATCCTAATTTGGCAACTCTACCGCATACTGGATAATTAATTCAGTTTTAATTGAGATATTATGGCATAATAAATTTCAAAAACTACACGGTGTACATTATCCCACCGGATACTATTGGAACTGCATCTATGTTAGCAACTTCTTTTATCCTAGCTATCAAAGCATTGAACCAAAGGCTATCAATTCCCTGACTCCAGATCGTTATCTTCTTGTAATCTCTCTTAACCCCATCATTAAAAAAACCGTTACAATCTTCTACAGTGATATTGTTGTACTTTTGACTTATTTCATCAATCAACCCTTCAGCCTGATTTACAAGGTATACTATTGTTAGCGTGGGAAAAGGAATAGTATTCGTAGCTGTTGAAGAAATATCCTCTGCCATCCTATTTCAAGTAATTATTTTAATAAGATCAATATCTTGTTTTCGTAGCAATTCCAGTATTGACAGTCTGCTTATTAGCTTAGCTTCCACATAGCTTGATAATTTGACCTAAACACAGATATATTTCCGGCTTATTAGATCTTCAATGAATGAGGTTGATTTCTTGAACAGCCTGTTGACAATAAATCCATCTTTGAGGTTTTTAGGATTGGTCGAAAAATCTGGCCACCTGTGTGCGAGTGTGATTCGACAGGGAATTAGTGAACATCTTAAAGGCAGAAATCCAGAAATAAGCTATTCTCAATCGGCGTATATAGTTGAATTGAGGAAGATATTTGAAAATGAGTTGGGGAGCCTTAAATCAGTTATTTACATTTATGATAAAGTAGTAATGTTTAGCATTCCGATAAAAAATCACATAGTTGTTTTTTCAACAGATAGGAATATCAATATTGATGATGTCTTCCAACAAGCACAATCCTTCATAAAGAATAATGAAACCGAATTAGATCTTGAGCTTGATGTCAAAAATATAACTCAGGAGAAAAAGGAAAGCGTCAGGTATTTGTTTGACTCTGGAATATCTGAAGAAATGATAGCTGAACAGCTTGACCTAAATTTAGCGACTGTCAGGAGCTTGATAAAAATGATTATGACAAAATAGTTCATTACCACTTTTTCACTCGGCTAATTATCTAGTCATGTAACAAATATTAAGATGACTAATTACTAGGCGATTGAATACTAGCCATATGCATTCATTTCGCTTTCTGTGTCTTGAGTCTTTATCTTGGTTATCTCTTTTTCAATTTTTTCTGCTTCTTGCAGTAGCAATGGTACATTACATGACACCCCTGGAACAAGTCTACTTATTGTTGTAGATAACTCTGCTGCGGCTCTAAAATCAGGAATTCCTTCTATAATTTTCACCAACAGTATTATAACGTCAATGTATAATTGCGAGCTCTGATTTAGGAGAACTGCTGGAATCCCTCCTATAGTGCCATTTTTTAGTAATGAAATTTTCGAATCTTTTAGCCTGTTCCTCGCTTGTGCTGTATTGCCAATCCCAGCAATTGAATATTCAGTTGAATTAACATCTTTTGCTTGCTGGGGGTTAACTATATTACTTGAGCTAATGATAAGATTACACTCATTATCAATCGCCCAATTTAACATAGTGTTTCCAATAAGGAAATAAAGTGATGGGTCTATGCTTGTTTCTGAGATAAAGATTGACGTCTTCAACTCCTCATTAGCATATATCCTCACTGGAAAATAAGGAACAGAATTCCTAATTACAGATAGCTGAGAAAAATAAGATGATTCTATCGTTGCGATTAATTGCGTATTAATTGAATGTAAAATACATTCAGAGGCAATGGTATTGGTAATGCCAGATGTGGCAAACCCATCTATCACTGTTCCACCTTTGAGATTCATTTTTTTTAGAGTTTTAATCACGAACATTTGAGAATTTGACATAAATTAAATCTAAAGACACTGATTTAAGAATCTTAACGTACCGATTGGAAGAATCAATCAGCACTCTTAAATTATCCGTATCAAATGCAATATCCAATCTTAGAATATGAGCAAGCTTAGGATTTTTTCGAATTTCTCATAATTCATGTCCCTTTTATAGTCCCTAATACATTTCATGATAAGTTCCCTATCCTTATCGATTGAACCTTTGAGTTTGCTAAATATTGGACCATGTAGAAATATCGACTGACAAACGCTAGTTACATTACTGGCTCTCCTACCTGTACTAGACGATTCAAAATCCAAAATTGTCGGTTTCCCTTCTTCCGATACTATTATGTGACGATCAAGTCTACTGAGCTGACCATGATCAAGTTTAAGGCAGTCTAGAACATAACATTGTTGAAGGATAGAAGCAGCACATGTTAGAATTCTATCATTTGCAGTCTTTTTTGAACCGTACCAATCTACAATATTGAAACCTCTGACAAATTCCATTAATATAAAATTTTCAGAAAAATTCACAAGAAAAGGACCAATCCCCATGCAATTTGCAGCCGATTGATATACCACTTCATCATACATGTTGGCTCTATTTGCATCGGTCCTCCTTATCTTTAAAACAAAATATTTCTTTCTATATTTAACTAATGTCACCAAACCAACAGAGCCTTTACCAAGTATGCATATTCTGTGTAATTGCACTTTACCAAATGAGAATACAGAGTTAATATCCAAGGTTAACAACTCTTTCATTCTGCTGTCATAAGTATTTTCATCAAATAAGGGATAAGTCAGCAAAAATTTTAGACTTTCCCTATTTTCACTGTCTAATAAATTCTCCATCGCGAACCATATGATTAATAGCACTGGAAATAAAACTACTCAACTTTTTCTCATTTCCTATATAAATAGAATAACCTTTTTTAAGATCCAGTGAAATGCCAACAGGCTTTCCTGATTCAATGTCGTTTTGAATTATTTGGTTTGTATGTTCTTTTATTGACGTCTTCTCTCTCTCTTCAATAGTTACGATTGTAATATCATCGGTCCATGTCATAATAGATTTCTCTCCCCTTTTCTTGATAAATGAATCTGTTTCGTTTTTTAGAAATATTTTAGGTCCCACGTTCAAATTTATTTTTGGGAGATTTGTATATTTTATTATAAAAATGAATGCTGCATGTTCCTGTTCATCAGTAAAACAAACTTTCTTGATTATTTCAAATCCTGCATTTGCTAGCTGCTTTGAGATGCTAGTTAGTTTCTTCTTAAGCTGCCCCCACAATATATCGGGGCTTCTTATCTGGATTTTGAAATCAATTATTAACAAATTTGATTTGATATCACTTATAATTTTTGTATTAGACCTGCTCGAACTCATAAAAAATTTCGTGGAAGGTGCTTTTAGAAAAAGTCTTGAGGCCAGCACAAATTTTGCAAGAGACTCTGCTGAAATTGCGGTTCCCAGGTTTCTATTTGAATCAATAGGATCAATTATTATTATGGGACTTCGAAATTTTTCGATTGCGCTTTGGTCTGGCGATTCAAGTGAAACAATGTAGTTTGGTGTGAGTTCAGCAAATGTTTGGAGAACATTTCTGAATGAGCCGTATTTCAAAATAAGTACTTCTGTTACATACCCACTAAAACCTGAAACGGATATCTGAGAACCATATATTCCAATTGATTTTAAGAATTTTTTTAACACCCTAACTTCACTTTTCAAAAATTCGTTTAACTTCGTCTCCATGAAAATAGTATGAAATGGAGATCTGTCTGCGGCACTTTTCCATTTATTCAGCTGAACCTTGTAACATGGTACTATGTTTATTCTGATTCCATTTGCTTTCCCCTCAACCTTTCCCTCAACATACGGATGTTCAGAATATCGTAAATAGGGACTGTATTTTTTCAAAGCATGGAAACCGACCGATTTACCTAGTTGTTCAAATTCATTTCGTTCTACTGTCGGTTCTATCAATACAAAAAAGTCTATGTCAGTATCATCTTCAAGCCACGTACCTTTGGCAAACGAACCGCCAACTACCACCTTTAAGATTCTCTTGTCATTAAAGTTCATTATTTCATTCTGAATTTCTTTTGATATTTTTTCTAACTCGTTCTGTTTTGATTTTGTTGGAATGGAGGATTCTGATATCATTCGTGTAACCTCATCTATACTATTCATTTGCCCTTCACAGAAATTATGTTCTCGTGTATAGGACCATGTGATGTAGTCATGCTCTTTTTTACAGAAATTGTATCAATTCTATCACTAATAGTAATATCGGATTGCATGTCATGTAGATTCAAATTTAGGGAAACCTTCTTTGTTCTAAATAGTGTTATGTGTGGTATTATCTCTTTTCCTATCTCTTTTTCTAACTTTAAGTCTAATTCTATTAATTTAGATATCACGTTATCTGACATCTCGTTGAATGCAAGCCCTGTTGCTTCATCCAATCCGAGCCACACGACTTTAGCATGATTATTATTTGGAAACGCTCCTATCTTGCCATAATTAATTTTATATGAGTGAAAGTCAATCTCAGAAATTTTGGCAACTATCTTATCAAGTATCGAATTGTTAACTTCGCCAAAAAATACAAGCGTAAAATGAAAATTTTCTGGCCGCACCAGTTTTAAATTTTTATTATCCAAATTCCAATAGGAGACCAAATTTTGTTGAATCTTTAGAATTTCATTTTTTTTATAAATATCTGCGGCGACAAATACTCTTGGCACTGCAACAAATTATCTAATTAACTAATATTAAAATTTGAACAAATCTATACATAGAGTAAGACTTGCCAGTATACGATTCAATTTATTGAAATTATCGCTAATCTATAGCAAATAATAAATAATTTACTAAAATTCATTCTGAGTATGTTATTTGGAAGGAATAAGATAAAGGATGGAGATTATGTTTTTGTAACTCAAGAATATTCTGAAAAAATAAGGCTTGTTATTGGAAGAATAATTTCTTTAACTGATTCAATCGCAAGGATCAGAGGCTCATATGTTATTCCATTAGGGCTGATAGAAAAAGTTTCTTCCGGACGAGGTGAAGGAAGACCAAGAGAAGTTATCCAAAATCCCGATCCAAATAATTGTATTTTGATGTTAATAGATTATGTTGAAACAGGCAATTTTGATGAGGAAATTGATATTAACTCTTCAAAAATAAAGTGGATAAATGAAGAAAGGTTTCACGTACTTGACGGATGGATAAAGGAAAATCTTCCTGAAATCTTTGGTAATGTATTAAGAGCTAAATCCAATGAAGATAGAATGCAGGCAAGGACTATTTTATTAGAGAAAATGAATTCTCTTTATGAAAGAGATCTAAAGGATCACATGTATGCTGTTGCGAGAAGCACCAAAATATTGTGATTTTGAAAGTTTTATATTATGGTCATGGGTAGAGCATTCATAAAATGGAATACGTATATGCTGCATTATTACTACACAAACTAAAGAAGGATATCACTGAAGATAATGTAAAGAATGTCATAAAGGCTACTGGTGCAAATCCAGATGAAGTCAAGATAAAGGCATTGGTAGCAGCCTTGAGTGAAGTAAACATAGATGAGTCACTAAAATCGACTCCCATGGCTATGGCCGTACCTGCTACTGCACCTGCTGATTCTGGCGCGACACAGGCCAATGATGAAAAGGAAGATGAGAAAAAGGACGAAAAGAAGGAAGAAGAAGCTTTAGAAGGATTATCTTCTTTGTTTGGATAACTCTAGTGAACATTGATCCACTCTAACGATTGAGTAATTTTTTCCTGCGGGCAATTATTATGCTCACAATAGTGCATAATCTTTAAGAACGAGATTCATGGAAATAAATGCTAAGGTAAAAAGTTCTAGGCTTCGCTATGTTATCACCCTGTCTAACTTACACTATTTCGCAAATTATTGTTCTTTTTTACAGAAATATTTTTGACTTATACGGGATAGTAATGATCACTCGGTTTTTACCGATTTTTCATTTGTGTAAAGGTATTTGATAAACTTTAGCGTTGATCAGAACATTAATCAATATTTCATGTTAATTTTTGTATGCACCTAAAATACTCTCATGCTTAATTCTGTGTATCTACAGGAATATCATATTCTAGCACTGACTTTGTAGTTTTTACTTTAAACTGGATTACAATGTAATATAATATTATTAAAATTATAAATAATAAGAATACTTTTGGTGCTTGAGATAAGTATTGGACTCTTGAATCTCATTTTCATCCTTCATCGTACTGCGTAGATTTGAGAACATAGATATGTAGTTTAAATTAAATTCATAATTGAGTTATTGTAGGTATAACACATGCAATTATTTTCTACGAGAAGAACTGGATTAACAATGATATACCAAAGCATATTCATTTTTTGTTTATCTTATTCAGCCAACAGAGTAGCCTTTGTTCTTTAACTTATTGACCAAATTCTGAGCTTTCATTTCCTCAGTTGAAATTATTTGCCATGCGGTATCTTTTGACAAATAGTTTGATTCAAGTGCCAGAGATTGAGCCTGTCTGGATGCCTTTGACAGTAAATATCCCATAGATTCTCTTGTAAAGTAACTTGATTCAACTGCAAGAGATATAGATTCATTATATGATCTGCTCAATTCATTTTTGATTTCATTTATATCAATTCTTAGATCATTTTCTGCAAATACTAACTTGTCTGCAATAGCGTAGTTTACTACAATTCCTGCTTCAATTGGCTTTATATTTAATTTTGACAGTAGAGACGCAAGTTTTGTAGATATTACATCGCCGGGCTTTGCAACGATTGTATCTCTACCTACCCATATTGTGCCTTGATCTATCTTTGTAGGAACATTTGCTTCTTTGAATTCTGATAATACCGGACCTGGAGTTATTCCCGTATCACCAGATGGAATCATTATTTCAGTTTTTGTTATATCTCCACCTTTTGCAGGTAGAAATACCCTATTTTGATCGAAAATAAGGTTGAGTTTGAAAGGACTAATATTGGTAAACATAAGCGCACATTGTCCCTCCAATTGGCAGCTCAATTTATCTATACCCTGCAGATCTGATATCTTTTCAAATGCCCTTTGTGTTACCCTATTTTTTATTACCTTGATGATAATTTCTTTGTGGAATTTTTTCCTTATCTTCATTAATTGTGTGGCTCGAACCTTATTTACCTTTGAAAGTGCTATTACATTGTAAGATTTTGGAAGTTCAAGCATTTGTTGATATAATTCTTGTTTTCCTTTCGGATAGGTTGTTCTAGTGTGTTTTTGACTAGTCATAGTATATCGCCTTACTTTTGTTTTTCTCCTAATGCCGAAGCCTTGGAGGGATTACTCATTGTGAACTTTATTATCGCATTACGAATATTCTTATCTCCCTGTGGTAATTTTTTTTCAATTGCAGCTATTACAGCAAGTGCATTATTTACAATGTGTTCGTCTTCCATTTTTTCGTCGCCTATCTTGGCAGAAATGTTAAGTTGATTTTTTGCTCTCGCTCTGACAGAACCCCTGAATCTTTCGGCAATATTCTCAATTGGGGCTCCATAGGTAATAGGCGAAGGCATTTTGCCCTTGGGTCCCATGAACTGTCCTAAAGAGCGACCAACATTGGACATTAGTGAAGTATCAGCAAAGAAGAAATCATAGGCTTTTACAACCTTTCTCGCATCCTTCTTATTGGTAGCCAGCCTGTCTAGTTCATCTGGCTCAATAACTCTATCAACCTGACCCTTTCTAGCTCTCATTCCCATATCGCCAGATGCAAATACACATATGCTTGAAGTCTTCGTTGCCTTGTTAGGAAGATTTACAACTTCATTTATACTAAATCCCTTTTTAACATCAATGTCCTTTAATATGAGGGTCAATTCTGCAGACTGAGTGAAATTGCGCTTTACAATTCCATCTCGTGCATTTTTTATTATATTTTTTAATTGATTATCATCAAGCATAATTGAAAATTTTAGATTTTAAGCCACTTATAAACGTGAGTTGTATACGCAGAGTTTATAATTTTCAGCTTAAAACTAACTATTTACAACAGTTGGCTTAACGAATACCAAGATAATACAGAATGCTTGTGTAACTGTCATCACTATTATCAATTAGGTAACCTGTGTTCATCCCGCAATACAAGCACGGGCCCGGAGGGCTTCGATCCCTCGACTTCCGGCTCTCTTTGTTATACTTAGAAGGCAGGCGCTCTATCCAAGCTGAGCTACGAGCCCATTCGCTTTGCATTATTTAGCAAATCCTTCGCAAAAAAGGAAATAAAATATTCACTTATAAACTGTTCAAAACCTCAAATGTTTTCTTTTTTTCAGGACAACAATGCAAAAAGGAGATTTGAATTTAATTGAATTTACGCTGGAATCATTTTTGGGCAAAGAATGTCATATGTTGAAAGCACATCTAGATTCCAAATTGATTTAGTTTAAATGTAGTATCTGAATCTGATAAAAAAATGAGATTTATTACTTGTACATCTCACCATTTTATAACTTTGATCACTTCGAAGGCTTCGGCGTATTTGGAATTAATTTGATATCCTCTATAAGAACATCTTCCAAGAATCGCAGGGAGCCAGATATCACCACAACGAACAAACTGAGATTGGAAACACTCTAGAGCATTTTTCTTTATTTCAATCGTTTCAGTAATATTTACGAACAATTGGGGTCTGAAAGAATTTTCAGTAATGCCTCCTGGTATCGTTGTTTCATACATGAATATGTTATTTTCATCTCTACACGCTGAAAGTACACTTTTTGTTAAAATTTGATGATCCTGATGAGAATCTCCATGCCATTGTGTGAAAACGGAATCTGGTTTGTTATTAGTAACCAATGAATCTATCAAACTAACTAATTTTCTTCCGAATACCATTTCCTCCGGAGATAAGTCAAGGAATATTGGAGATTTACATCCCATTACTTTAGCTGATAACATAGATTCGGACTTTCTTCCTTCCTTGGTATCAGATTTTACAAAATTTGGTAACGTAGCTATGACTGGCTGAACCTCATAACCCATGGAAGAGAGTTTAGCTATGGTGCCTCCCATACCGATTTCCAGGTCATCTGGATGTGCTCCAAATACTAGAATTGATTTAGATTGCATACACCCAGTTTAAGATAATTTCCCTATTTATGAACTGTTAATGGCTGGCGGAACCAATCTGTAACTTCTCATCTCTCGGAATCTTCTGTAATCCTGATCAACTTCCATTGCTGCCATCAATATCTTGCTTTTTAATGATTTTGACGATTGCAAAAACATCTTTGTGTCTTTGGGTAAACAATGTCCTCCCACACCATCACGGGGTTCTAGTATATTTACATTCCATTTAGTGTTCAAGGCTTCTCTCAACTCCCCAAAGTTAACATTATTTGTCTGACAGTACAGATAGAGATCCTCAGAAAATGCTATCTGCATATATCTATCAGCATTTTCTATTATTTTTGTCAACTCAGCAATCTCTATTTCAGATACAGCGTGCATTGGGATACCAAGACTGTTAGTTTTGGGGGTATCGTAGATTTTATTACTGGTAATGTTGTCAGTTAGCTCTAGAACATCGTTACCACTATCATAGAATTGCAGAGCTATTTTTAGACAGCAATCGCTCACCCCACCGATTACCCTAATTTGGTTGACTCCATGCACGTCTTCTTCGAGAGCATACCACCTGTGAGGAGCGTGTGCAACGTGAAGTCTGTGGTTTAATATTTCAAATATCTTTTTTGAAGTCCCTTTTGGGATTGTACTTTCTATGGAAACAAGCGAACCATTTTTCGCTTCTCTTGAGATTTTTTGCGCTAGTGAAAAAAGGCCATCTACATAGGGGGTATATTCGTCATTTGGATCGTGAGTAGATACACACAAGATAAAAACATCAATGTCATCAAACCGTTCAATACTTTTAATTCCATAATTTTTTTCTGCATTTTCTTCTCTTAGCGGATTGATATCATATCCAAAGGTTTCAAATCCACTTTCTTTTACATACTTTGCAACAGGCAAGCCAAGTTGCCCAAGGCCTATAACCAATACGTTCTTTATCTGAGGCTCAAATTCTATATGCATTTTTGCTGATATTAAGGATTCAATATATAATTATTAAAGCCTTGAGATGGAATAGAACGTAAGTTAATCACTAAAGAAATTTCTAGGTAGTTCATATAGAACTTTATGTATAAGATTACCGACCTCAAATCTAGAATTACTATATTTCTCAAGTATATTCTTAACTCTCATTTCTGATAATGCTTATTTGCTAGATATAAATAATCAAACAAAATTAATAGATGTGTGATAAGAATTGGTTTAATAGGTAAAACAAACACTGGTAAAACTACTTTCTTTAACTCTGCTACATTAGGAAATGAAGAAATTGCAAATTACCCATTTACAACAAAAAAACCAATTCATGGAAATGCTAATGTGATTACCTTATGCGTTCATAAAGAGTTCGGGCTAGTGGACAATCCAAGGAATTCACTTTGTAAAGATGGATGGCGATTTATTCCTGTTGAATTGATAGACCTTCCCGGTCTTATTAAAGGCGCATGGGAGGGTAAGGGTCTTGGTAACCAGTTCTTATCTGTTGCCGCACAGTCTGATGTTTTGCTCCATATAGTAGATGCTTCTGGAAGCATTGATGCGTCTGGAAAAATAGCAGAAGCCGGCGCGGGAGATCCTATTGCAGATGTATCAGATATAGAAGAGGAACTGGTTTTATGGTACTTGAAATTATTTGAAGGAAATCGAGAAAAAATTTCAAGGATGACCAATTCAGGTGTAGACACAGCGCGTGCGGTTACTGAAATATTTGGAGGTATAGGCGTCAAGGAATGGCATGTAAAAAAATCTATCAGTGAAAATAATCTTGCTGATAAGAACATACATGAACTCGATTCTGATGAGAGTAGAAGATTTGTTTCTACGTTGAGGGAGATATCAAAACCTTCGCTAATAGTTGCGAATAAAATAGATCTTCATCCTGCTGCAGAAAATTTCAAGAGACTTCGTGAACACAATAAACATATGTTTGTAATTCCTTCAAGTGCTGATGCTGAGCTAACTCTTAGGAGGGCCCAGAACCGGGGGTTGATAAAATATTCCCCTGGAGATGAAATATTCGATATTTATGAAAATACTGTGCTAAATGAGAAACAAAAGTGGGCACTTAATTTTATAAGGAAGGATGTCTTGGGTGAATATCTTAGAACTGGAGTACAATTTGCATTAAATATTGCTGTTTTCAAGTTATTAAATATGAACGTCGTTTATCCGGTATCAGACCCAAACAAATTGTCTGATAGAAAAGGTAACGTACTTCCTGATGCCTTTCTCATGAAAAATGGCTCCACTGTACAGGATCTTGCAAATGACATACATACCGAGTTATCAAAAGGTATTGTTTATGCTGTCGATGTTAGAAACGGTTTAAGATTACCAGGTGAATATCAAATAAAGGACAGGGACGTACTATCTATAGTTTCAACCATGATAAAAAAATAAAATCTTGAAATGAAGCAGGATATTGCAATTGCTCTCGGTTTCGTATGGATCAAAGATATATTCAGATCAAAATCTAGAAACCTGTTGGCGTAAAGAAACCGAATGTGTCGGCATCTGTAATGACATTATTCAAGATATACTAAAAATTTCAAGTGGCTCCGACCCAAGCGCCGGAAGAAATTTTCAAACTGACACGCTGGAAATATCTAGATTATTGAAAATTAGAATCCTTCAAATTAGCAAGATCCTTGTTTTCTATCCTTTGAATTGACAAATTAGGAAATTTACTTTTTATAATCATTCAAGATATCCCTGTATCTTACATCCCTATATGCAATATACTTTACATATTCCCCATACGTCATTTCAAACTTACAGGATTCACATTTGACAAAGCTGAAATCATCAGAAAGCTCGGCAGGTTTCTTACAATCCGGACACACAATCTTCATGATATTACTATCTAGATTCTAACAATTAAGCGTTGACAGACCAGAAAATTAATAATATTCTGATTTGCCATTAAATTGCCTTTAATTGTTTTACTATTGGTTGTCTTGCCTTTCGGAACACTCGAAATCCACAAATGCACTTTATTTCTGGTAACCTGGAAAGTTCTTCGTTAGAAACCGGCGTCCCACATCTCATACATTCATATATTACATTACCGATGGTTTTTTCGCTTTCCACAATTACCATTGTATAGATTGAAATTTATTTGTTTTTCTGTAAATTCTAATGGGTTTGGATTAGAAGCAAATCAAGATTGGGTAATTTACTTCTTAAATTCAAAATTCAGGTCAAAGTCCTTATTATCGCCTCTTCCATCTCTTTTATGCAGGCCTTAATATTTCTAGGATTGCTTTGCAACTTTCCCCCTGAAGCAAAATCATGACCCCCGCCTTCAACAAGGTAAGATGCTATTTTATTACATGAAATTCTGTCTGTATTTCTTCTGATGCTAACTTTTCCACGTCTATTAAAGAGCATAGCCAGGTCAATCTTCGGGTTAGAGAATAGCTCATGAGAAAATAGGCTTGTATGAACGTAAGGATATGTAAAAGCAAAGGCGACTTTTAGTGACAAAATTTTCTTTATTGTTAGCGTCTTCAACGATTCTTTTTTTTGAAAATCGCTAATCTTTATGAATTTTGTATAATCCTTTTGCATATCTGAATCCCACAATATTCCCTTCGATGCTTTTTGAACTAGGGATTCCAGACTTTGTTTGGAATTTGCACTATTTTTATAAAAATGGATTAATTCTGAGAGTCTGAAATCATGGTTCTTGACATTGCTCATAAAGTCTGAGCTATGTGCTATCGACTTTAACTGCTCTGCATTTTTATTCTTGTACATGAATTTTTCATACATGAGTTCTGTTGCACATTTTTTCCCAGATGAATCATGAAACAATTTAACCAGCTTTCTAATTGACATCAATGATTTTCTATGCCATGGATGATGGTCAACCCATATTACAGACCAGTGTTTCTTTTTCAGATATTGTATTGATTCTACGCATAAATCGGATACATTATCATCATTAATGCCAAGGTCCGAAATAATAGCAAGTCCGTCCTTTGTTTTGGATTCATATTTTAAGTAATCAAACATTTTTTTAAAATTATCTAGTCCATAATTATAAAATGATACTTTAGATCTGGGAAACCTCATCAAGGCAACGGAAGCAGAATACATGCCATCTATATCTGCTTCATGAGTGCATATTATGACACGCATTTATCAGATCAGACAATTGAACTGAATATGTATCTAGTGTAGTGTAGTGTCGTGTCGTGTCGTGTTGGCATGTTCCCATCTTCTGTCATTAAATAGACATAAGATATTTACCTTCGATTAAAATATTTACATTTAGTTGAATCAATTTCGTAATTAATTTGATTTCCAAGTATAATTTTATATTTAATAACCTGTGTCAGATAATACAATAAGCATAATGTACTATTCTATTGAAAAAGGGACAAGTGCCAGAACTGTATACCTTATTGTATTCTACATATCTGCTATCGCAATGACTGCGATTACATTTTATGCACTATATCAAAGCATAATTGAGTATTCTTCTACGGGAAAAATTGTAATAGGTGAAATTCTAGTAAAAACAGAATTTCCATTTAAAGGATTCTCAAAACTGATTACCTACCTAATGATTGTTTCTGTGGTTTCATGGTACTGCGTTACCAAATTAGGTGGCGACAAAGTAAAGGAAGTTTCTCCCGCTCTTCGTTCTATGCTTCAATTAATCGTTCTGGCAATACTTGTAATTTCGTTATACGAATTTGTTTACAATTTTGTCGTATGGAGTTCTCTAATAACGATTAACGCGTTGAGTGGCGCCATAAATTTGGATACTATTAATATAGCATATCCAAATCCACAAACACCTTGGAATTTGGTCTTTGCGACAAAGATGTCTCTGGCCGCCTTATTGATTTCTGCTCATGGATTTTATATCATTTCAAAGAAGGGGAAGACCTAAATGATAATTAATTAAATTAGAACGTACATGACCAGTGCCACATCGTTAAGAGGACCATTTTTTAGTCAAAGTTATATGCCCGTTTTTTATTCACAAAATACAGTAAGATGACGTCTAGAGAAAATTCCAAAGACCAAATTTCGACTGAACAAAAAATCAGTGAGATGCTTCAACAATCAAAGATCCTAGAAGCATATCTGAATGATATTTTAGCAAAGGAATCAACGGTAACTAGACTTATTACAGAGGCCCATCTGGCTTCAGAAGCAATCCAAGAATTATCCACAACTAATAATGAAGAATCTCTTGTTCCTATAGGGATCGGAATTTACCTCAAGGTCACAGTTCCACAAGTAAGGAATCTGTTTGTTAATGTAGGATCCGATGTTACTATTGAAAAGTCTAAAGAAAACACGAAAAATTATGTAGAATTAAAAATCAAGGAATTTGAGCTTGCATTGCAACAATTACAATCACAAAAAGAGCAGATAGCAGTACGTATGAACCAACTGCAAAATGAAATAAATGTTGAAATGCAAAAATCTCAAACTCCAAATTCATAGCTGGCAGGATTGCACTCCTTTTGTTTGAAAGATTAAGAAAAATATTTTCTGAGACTGCAAAAAACCTTAGTCAAAAGTCAATTTCTAAAAAAGAAATTGACTCTATCTTAGAAGAATTACAGATTAGTCTCATGGAAAATGATGTAGCTCATGAAATTGTTGATGAAATGACATCAAAAATAAAAACAGAAATATTGAGTGTGAAGCTAGAAAGGAACGAAAATACTGACGAAGTAATCACTACAAAATTATATTCATTTTTACACGAATTATTTTCATCGACCACTAACAAGACAGATATTATTCAATCTATTTTGGTAAAGAAAAGATCAAAGGCTGGTCCATATTCTATTATCTTCCTTGGTATCAATGGCACTGGAAAAACGACCACGATTGCCAAATTTTGTAAATTGCTAAGAGATAATGGAATTTCGGTTGTTTTAGCCGCCGCAGACACGCATAGAGCAGGAGCTATTGAACAGATTTCACATCATGGTAACAATCTTAATGTCAAAGTAATCTCACAAAGGTACGGAGCAGATCCATCAGCCGTTGCGAGAGATGCATTAGAGCACGCAAAAAAGAATTACGTAGATGCCGTTTTAATTGATACTGCAGGTAGAATGCAAACTTCAAGGAATCTAATGGAAGAAGTTAGAAAGATAATAAGAGTAATAAAGCCTGATATGAAAATATTTGTTGGAGATTCTTTGGCGGGAAACGATACAGTTAACCAAGCCCGAGAATTTTTTCAATACACAAATTTTGATGGCTCGATATTGACAAAAAGCGATGCTGACTCTAAAGGTGGTGCAGCTATTTCAATTGCTTATTTGACTCACAAGCCTATTCTATATCTGGGTGTAGGTCAAGGGTATGGAGACTTGGCTGAATTCGATCATAATAAATTTCTTGATTCAATTTTCAAAGATAGAGTATATGATAAAACTAACGACGATTTGAAAAGTAAAGAAACATCGCTTTCTGATACTAAACTGGTGAAACACGTGACTGAGATTCCAAACGTTGATTCACAAGCTGATAGTAAACCTGAAAGTACAAGTAAGGACGTTGATAAATTTAAAACAAACAATGAATCAGTATCAACGCCACCAACAGTAGAATTAGAGAGAAAAGACCTAGATAATGAAGTACGGTTGGTTCCTGACCAATTGTATGATGAGCAAATGAGAACGAATGAAGAAACAAATGAGGAAACCAGTGAAACAAAATCAAAAAAACGATCATTTTTCAACAAGTTTTCGAGAGATAGAAAAAATGAGGACACTATAATTGATGGTAACTCTCCTTCAAACAAAGATATTAAAACTAAAAAAGATAAAAGTAAAAAGGGAACTGAAAACGAAAAGGAAGAAGTTGTCTATTTAACTGATGATGATATAAATGATCTCATTAAGTAAAACATATCTGACTAGTATTGAGGATTTAAGCGAAGACGAAATCCTCAATTTGATTACACGGGCAATTGAATTTAAGAGGAATAAGGATGGAAAAAGTAACAAACAAGCTCTAGATGGTAAAACACTTGCCTTGATGTTTGAAAAGCCATCCACTAGGACACGGTTGAGTTTTGAAACTGCGATGTTCCAGTTGGGTGGTAATACAATTTATCTGAATGCTAATGATCTACAGGTATCTAGAGGTGAATCTATGCAAGATACTGCCAAAACGGTCTCTTTATACGTAGACTGCTTGGTAGCAAGAGTTTATTCTCACGACACTATAGTAAAGTTAGCACAAAATTGTAAAATTCCTGTAATTAATGGATTATCTGATTTATATCATCCATGTCAGGTTTTGGCTGATCTAATGACAATATTAGAACATAAGAAGAGATTTAAAGGATTAACATTGGCTTGGGTTGGTGATGGCAATAATGTGTGTAATGATCTTCTCATCGGCTCTGCAAAAATGGGAATAAATATTAAAGCTGCTATTCCGAGGGGCTACGAGCCTCCACAAGAAATACTGAAGATAGTAACGCATGAATCAAAATTAAGAGAAACTGATTTTGCTATTGTACGTGAACCAATCGACGCCGTGAAGAATGCGGACATTGTAGTCACAGATACGTTTGTTTCTATTGGAAAAGAAAACGAAGATGATATAAGAAGATCTATTTTCATTCCAAAGTATCAGGTAAATGGTAAACTGATGGGTTCTTCAAAAGACGACGCAATATTCATGCACTGTTTGCCTGCAAAAAGAGGAGAGGAAGTAACATCAGATGTGATAGATGGAAATAAATCAGTTGTCTGGGATGAGGCAGAAAATAGGCTTCATGTTCAAAAATCACTTCTTGTCAGTTTACTTGACTGAGCGAAAGAGATTTTCTATTTAAATTATATTTGATAAGATAATGCAGTTGGTCTATTTAACGACAAACAAATAGAATCTATAGACTTTGCACCTAGAAAGGGCCTGATGTTAAATTCAATTTTTTCCTAATTTCTTTTTTTTCTACTGAGCTAACCCAAACAATAGATGCGAAAAGAAGGTATGCTTTGTTAACCAATTAATAGGTAATTCATAAAACAATAGATTATTCCAAACTACATGTATTTAGGTCTAGATTTGGATTTGATTATGTTACTGATGGTCTTTGTTATGGTTTCTTTTGTACTTGCAAGTTCACGCTTCATTTTTTGCAAATTATTCACATATTTCCTCAATAGCATTCGATATTTTCTTATTGATTTGATTTGTTCCCTGGGATTTGGAGATCCTAGAGATCGACGAATGGATATTGATCTTTGTGAATCAGTCTCCGTTAATATGCGAATTAGCTTATCGGCTTCTACGCTTATTTTCATTTCTTGAAGAATTTCCTTAATATCAGTAACATCCAATGAATTTAGTGAAATCTTTTTTTTAAACGCGTTATTAACCAATGATCCTACCAGTCTATGAGCAGTCCTGAAAGGTAAACCTTCTTTCATAACTAGCGCTTCAGCAATATCAAGTGATATTGAGTAACTGATGTTTGATGCTTTGACCATCTTGTCCTTCTTTATTGTTAAAGAGTCAATAATGTCTCTCATTATCTCTAATGACGATTTTGTAATATCGATCGAGTTCCAAAAGGGAATTTTAGTATCTTGCAAATCTCTGGTATACCCGGATGGTAATGATTTGAGAATTGTCATAATGCTTGTAAGATTTCCTATTACAATTGCTGTTTTTGATCTTGTCAATTCAAGTGGATCTGGATTTTTTTTCTGTGGCATGGCGCTGGAACTAGAGGCATGTTTGTCGCTTATTTCTACAAATGAGAATTCTTGTGACGACCAAATTATGATGTCTTGTGCAATTCTACTTTGTGTTATCATTATGGACGTTATGTCTGCCATAAACTCAATCATGAAATCTCTTGATGAAGTCGCATCAATTGTATTAGATATTATTTTTTTAAATCCCAATAATTCTGCAGTCCTCTTTCTACTAATGGGAAGAGTTGATCCACCAATCGGACCAGAACCTAATGGCGATTCGTTAACTCTATCATACAATGAAATTAATCTACTGACATCTCGTAATAGAGCTGAACAGTATGATAATAGATAGTGTGCAAAATTTCCTAGCTGAGCTTCTTGAAGATGGGTGTAAAGGGGCATAACTGTATTCAAGTTCTCTTCCGCCTTTTGTATAAGTAATCTAACCAAATTAATCAAATGAAATAAAATTGCAATCAGATCATCTCTTGCTTTAATTCTGATATCAGTTACTACCTGATCATTTCTTGATCTACCAGTTTGAACTTTACCTCCAACATCAACTCCTATTTTCCTAATTAGATGTCCTTCTAATGCCTCATGAATATCTTCAAATCCTTCTTTCACCAGCTTCTCTGGGTGACGTAAGACACGATCTAATTCATTTACAATACTTGCAAGTTCATCCTTAGTCAATAAACGAACCTCATACAACATTATCACATGGGCTTTAGTACATAAGATATCATAATATAGAATTTTATCATCTATGTCAACTGATGAAAGGAAATTCAATGCACGTCTATCAAGATCTTGCTTGTGTCTTGATCTATACATGATGAAAACAAACTACTGATAGACTTATTTATTGATATTTATAATACTGAAAATTTTGATATCCTAGTGATATGTGGTCTGAGATGATAAGATCAATAGTTATATAGTATAAAAATAAATTAAATATATATGAGTCAGGAGATTCAACAATTACGAAAATCAATATTTGATGAACTCACCAAGATTGTAGATCCCGAAATCGGAGTTTCCATTATGGAACTCGAACTAATAGATAAAGTAGATATCGTCGAAGGAAAAGTAAAAATTGATCTACATCTGACAAGTCCATTTTGTCCTGCAATATTTGGTTTTAAAATTGCCCAAGATATCAGAGATAATGTTTACAAGATTCAGGGTGTCACAGAAACGAAAGTAAGTGTAAGCAATCACTTTATGGCTGACGCCATAAACAAGCAGGTAAATGAAAGCAAATTGCCTTCAAAATAGGTCAATTGGATTCTAAATTTATCAACTAATTGCTATTATTTTATTTGTCAGTGTTTATTTCAATTTTTTTTGCCAGTTCTTTATTATCTTTAGATATGCCAAGCATGTAGGATCTTAATAGCTGTATTCCTAAGGCTGGATCTACTCCTTTTGGACATACTTTGCTACAGGAGCCTGCAAAATGACATCTCCATATACCGTGTCTATCATCGACAATATCCAATCTGTTCTTTGATTCATCTCTGGTGTCAGCAAAATATCTGTATAATTGCGCCAGCGCCTGAGGACCTGGAAATCTCAAATCCGTACCAACAGTAGGACAGGCCGAATTACACAATCCGCACTTTATACAGTAAGAAAATTGAAGATATTTGTCTACATCTTCTGGTGATTGGTAAAATGAAAATGTCTTTTTTTCAGTATCAGTTTCAACGCCCTCATTGCTTTGTATGTAAGGCTGAATATCTTTGTGATGATTAAAGAAAAGGGAGAAGTCAGTAACCAGATCTCTTATTATCGGAAAGTTTGACAAAGGTTCGCATTCAATTGTTGATGTTTCCAATTCAGAGATTTTCGTGTAACAGGCCAATCTGGGAAAGCCATTTATTTTCATTCCACACGAACCGCACGATGCCATCCTGCATGAATATCTTATGGCTACGCTTGGATCAATGTAACTCTTAACATACAATAGAGCGTCCAATACGGTTGTCCATCTTTTATATGGAACTTCAAACCTGTCGTAATGGGCCCCAGATTTCTGTCCTCTATTTTCTCTATATACTTTTAATACTATTTTGTCTTCATTTATACTATCAGTGTTATTCAATACCAAAGATCACAATCCATTTGCCAATATTATTGTTCTGGTACCATAAGCGATGAGAGCAATCATTGCAGAAATAGTGACAACTGTAATCATATTCTCCCAGGCTTTATTCTGTCTTAATTCCAGCAATATTATCCTTATTCCATTGAATCCGTGAACAGAGACCAATACTAGGATTGACTCTAGAATTAGAACATAAAAAATATTCTTGTAATTTGAAATGATATAATCATATTCGAGACTCGATTCAAACGGAACTATAAGCCTCATCAATATATGAATAGCAACAACAAATATTGCAGCGATGCCTGTTACGTAATGAATCTTCATTATCTGACTTTCTTTTAGTATTCTATGACTTTCCATGATTACTCTCCAAACAAGATGTTGAAACCGTAATACATTGCGGCAGCTGACAATATCAATGCAATCCATATCCCAGATTTCTGTCTGTAATTCAAAGATGAAGGACTATAGGGATAATCAGGTCTACCGGGTGTTCCCAATCCAATACCTGAATGAGTAAAAATTAAACGAATGCCATTTGCGGAATGAAATGTACATGCTCCTATTACCAAAATTAGGAATAGATGTCCCCAAACTGTTTGAGTTAGTTCTAAAAATGATTCCCATGCATTCTGACCATTAACTATTGTACTAGTTTCATACACATGACCGATGAAATAGATAAGAAGAAAAACTCCAGTTAATCTCTGGAACCAGTATGAGATACGCTCCCATCCATATCTTGACGGGTTAAGCCATCCCTTTAATCCTTCCAAATTATTGCGACTTGGCTGTTCTACCTCTTTCATCAGTATTTTCTCTCTGCTGGTACGTATCTGGTAAGCGTTACAGGATGCCATGATAAGTGAGGCTCATCATCACCCTTAAAGCATGCCAATGTGTGCTTCAAGAAATTAACATCGTCTCTATGAGGATAGTCAGTCCTGAAATGCGCTCCTCTTGATTCCAGCCTGTTCAAAGCACCAACAATTATTACTTCTCCTACTCTCAATAATGAATCTATCTCCATTACATTTATGAAATTTGTGTTATATTCCTTTGCGCTATCATCTACATGTTTCCACGATAATTTTTTGAGCTCTCTAACTTTTTTTAGACCTTCTGCTAGTTGATTTTCATTCCTAAAAATATATGCTTTCACATCCATCAAATCTGAAAACTCCTTTCTAATGTCGTAGGGATTTACTTGACCCCTTCCTCTGAAAATCCCATCAAAAATTCTCTTTTCTTCTGACATTACCTTGTTATCTGCAATGGAAATTGTCATCCCTTTTTTCTTGTTGGCATAATCGGCTGCTAATCTTCCTGTTATACTTCCCCAGACTAAACATTCCGAAGTAGAGTTTGCTCCAAGTCGATTTGCTCCATGAAGACTATTACATGCCGCTTCACCCGCTGACCATAATCCATTCATCTCCGTTTGGCCATAGATATCAGTATGTATTCCACCCATCATGTAATGACATACTGGTCTAATTTCTATTGGCTCACTTATTATATCGACACCTGAGAATTTGATACCTATTTCTCTGATTCCGGCTAACCTATCTTTTATGCGTTCTTCTCCCAGGTGTGTGAGATCTAATTTAAGACAGTCGACTCCCGTTTCGTGTTTAAAGCCCCTGCCGTCTTCAATTTCCTTTATCATTGATCTGGAAACTACATCACGTGGAGCCAGTTCCAATTTTTCTGGAGCGTAATTTTTCATGAATCTTTCCCCAAGGCTATTAATCAGATAGCCACCTTCTCCTCTGGCACCTTCTGTTATAAGAATACCTGATGGAAGAATTCCTGTAGGGTGGAATTGAACGAACTCCATGTCCTTTAAAGCCAAACGAGATCTGTACGCCATATCTATTCCGTCCGGTGTCGAAGAGTACGCATAAGTTGAAAAACTATAAAGCCTGCCAGCTCCGCCGGTGGCGATAATCCCAGAATTAGATTTGAAAACATTAAAGTTTCCATTTTTTATCTCTATTGCAGTAACACCGGCAAAGTTATTGTTTCCGTCATCTAGGACTGATGTGCAAAACCATTCATTATAGAAATGGATGTTACCATATTTAAGACAGGTATCATACAGTGTTTGCATTTCGTAAAACCCCACTTTATCTTGAGCATATGTTGCCCTTGGGAAAGAGTATCCTCCAAATTTCCTCTGGTCAATTCTACCATCCTCCCTTCTGGACCATGGCATTCCCCACCTATCTAATTGATAAATTTCCTTGGGTATTTCATGAGCTAATTTTTCAGCAACATCCTGATCGCATAAGAAATCACTACCTCTGATAGTATCGTAGATGTGGGATTCGATATTGTCTCCCTCATCAGAAAACAATACTGCTGCAGTTCCACCTTCTGCGGAGACGGAGTGTGAGCGCATAGCTTGGACCTTAGAAATTACTCCAATATCCAGTTTCTCATTTCTCTTTGCACATGAGATAGCAGCACGCAATCCCGCCAAGCCAGTGCCAATAATTAGCACATCATGTGATATGTGGTCTGTCAAATAATTATTGCAACCTCGACCATTATCCTTTACGTTGACGTCTGTATCTAGTAATAAATATATTATTCTTTTTTCATCGAGATTAAAATAGGAGCACCAAAGTTTAATTTTGAAGACACAGTTTAATTGTGAGAAGATATTTTTCCATACCCGATGAGTCTAAAATGTACTGGAAAGGTACTATTGACAACTAATACTTCAGATGATGGCATTGCAGTAGCTGCAAAAAAGAGATTGATAGAAAATGGGGTAGAGGAGTCGCAGATAATGTTAGGACATGACATTCAAATGCTTGAAAAAGAAGACCTGTATGTTAGCTATGAGCCACCGGATTTAGTTGTAAGAATTGTCTATGATAAAAAGGAAAATGGTATAATAAAGATGAAGAACATCAAGATGATCAAGATCTAAAAAGGCCAATAATTAATAATAAACAAACGAATCACCGGTCTAAATTATTTGGTCTAGATATTTTCCAATTTCACTAATGCTTTGCTTTTGTTCCTTAACCCCTGTTTTAATGGTAATAATACCTTTTTTGAATTCATCTTGGTTTACAATTATGATTGCCAATGCATTCTTTATAGAAGCCTCATGAAACTGTTTGTTTATGCTCCTGCTGTTTATATCATAATCAGCAGAATATCCCAGATTCCTTAAAATTGAAACTACTTCTAAAGCAAATTTTTTTTCTTGTTTGGAACCATATGCAACATAAATTAGCTGCCTTTGTGATACTTTTGTTGATTTACCTTTAATAGCTGATAGTATCCTCTCTACCCCTCCTGCAGCACCGGTTGCATACAAATCCTTTCTGCCAAATGCTTCTGTCAGCTTATCATATCTCCCACCCCCCACCAGTGATCCTATTTGTGATGATGATTCTTTTGCTTCAAATACTATGCCCGAATAATAATCAAGGCCACGTACGATCCTAAAGTCTACCATTATGTTTTTTACATTTCTTGATTTTAGCGAATCAAATAAGTTTATGAGAGTGTTTGATGAATAAAATTCTCTAACCTTATCATAATCCAATATTTTTTCAGGTGGGCCATTAAAAGAGACAAATTGAATAAATTTTTCCAAACTATTGGGATCCAGTTTTTCCTTATATTCATTGATTATTTGTTTCGAACTTTTTTTGGATAACTTGTCAATAGCCCTCAGCATTTCACTTACAACCAAATTGTCTGTAATACCAAGAGTTTTTGCTAGATATTCTTCTAATATTGACCTGTGATTTATCGCTATAACAAAATCGATTCCCAGTTTCCTTAAAAATAATGAAACAAACTCTATAACTTCTGCATCGGCATCCACATCTGCAGAGCCAAATATCTCAATATCCCATTGATGAAAATATCTATATCTGCCCAATTGAGGTTCGTCATATCGCCAAACACCCCCAAACGATGATAATTTTATTGGAAGTTTAAGATCTCTACGCATAGAAACAAATCTTGATAGTCCGATAGTTAGATCAAACCGTAAGGCAATGTCCCTACCTCCCTTGTCGGTAAAACTGTATGTGTCTTCAATTATTGATGGCCCACTTTTTGCTTCAAGAGTAGATAATAATTCTAATGTTGATGGTTCCATTTGATTAAAACCAAAGATTTCTGAGGTTTCTACAAATTTATCTCTGATGAAGGAAATATTTTTTAATTCCTCATATTGCAAATCCTTCATTCCTCGTGGAAGGTCTAACTTCACAATCTTGAGGATCGTGTGTCATCATTTAGATTTTGCGATTAGTTATAATAAAGCGGGACTAAGACAATGAGTATTGTCCGGAGGTTTTAGATATCTAGAACATGTTACAGACGCTTATATCGAGGCCTACGGTGACAGCATGGAAGAGGCCTTTTCCTACGCGGCCAAAGGGACAGTTAATGTAATGTTTGAAATCAAGGATATCCAAGGGACGAGTAAGGTTGATTTTCGAATAGAAGGAGTGGATTATTACGAATTATTATTTAACTGGCTGGAAAGAGTCCATCTATTTATCACAATTGATAATCAGGTAATTTCAAATTTCGAGTTAAAGATCTCTAAATTGGATTCAAAATTTCAATTAACAGGATCGGGCATGGCAGAAACAATAGACATTACAAAACATGGTTACAAGATCGAAATAAAGGGTATCACCTACCATGAGATGGAAATTCTACAACAAGGTAATCAATACAAGGTTAAATTCATACTCGATCTGTAACGTGCTAATAAAAACAATGCAATACTAACAAAGCAATTACAAAACTAGTCGAAAAAAAAGATGGAGACAATTCAATTGAAGAAACCTTTTTTACTTTTCAAAAATTATTATTACAAGATTTAAATATCAATTCCGGTGATAACTTGTAACTATGAGTTCAAATTCCAATAAACCTACGCTAGTTGAATTGTCAGAAAAAAACTTTGATGAAGTTATTGGCGGAAATAAACCGGTTCTTGTAGATTTTTGGGCAACATGGTGTGGGCCATGTCAGTTCATGCTTCCAATCTTTGACAAGCTTGCAAAGAAGTATGAAGAAAAAGTTACTTTTGGTAGACTAAATGTTGATGATAACCAAGGGGTCGCAATGAGATTTGACGTCTATGCAATTCCTACATTCATTGTTTTTATGAATGGAAAACTAATTGAAAAAGCTGTAGGGGCCGTTGGTGAAAAGGGACTAGAAGGTTTACTGGAAAAGTACCAATAATGGAAATAATCTAAAACGCAGACCTATTGAAATTCCTGAATTAATTTAATTTAGATATCTTGTATCATAGATATCCGAATGCAGGATCTATTTCACGTTTTTTAGACAGAATAAAATTAAAAACTTCCTTTTCTTCTTCGTTGAGCCTATTTGAAAATCTTTCCAGTAAGAATTTTGTTTGCTTACTATTAAGGTCGGTGTAAAATAAATCGCCTTCATTTATTTGTCTGCCAATTGTCGGTCCTTTAATCGAAAGTGCAACCTGGGTTCCTTTGTCGGCAACTTCTAGATTTTTGCCTTCATTTTGTATCTGATGGATTACACCTATTTTCTTACCCTTTTTGTTCATTACAGAAATTTTTTGTCTCAATTTACCAATCAAAATTTCAGCACCAAACACGGCAGGATTATTCCTTCTAAAAACATAACCTTTCAAGAATTGAAATTTGCAGATTGGGGGTATTTCATTAAATATAATTGAATCTTCATGAACTCTCTCATATGTTACCCATTCTGAGTAACTTCTCACTAAATTATAAATTATTTTTTCGTTAAAAATTTTTATCCTTCTTTCATATGCTTCCTTCTCCGCTTCTTCCAGAACCTTTACATTGAATCCAAGGACCACGCCAAGGTAACGATCCTTCTCTCTGACCGCAGAGGCAGAAAGTATGTCTCTACGTGTAATATTACCTAAATCAGCAGATCTGACTGGTATGTTTTCCTTTTTCAAAAGTTCGGTAATAGCCTCAATTGAGCCAATGGTATCGCATCTTAAAATTATCCCGTTTGATTCTGTTTGTATTATTGCTGACTTTATCTCAGTTTCTATATTTGATTTTAATCTTTCCTCATCCTCGGGATTATTGACTACGTAGAGTGGACTTCCAGCAAGTACACCATCAAGATCAGGAGAGGTTATTTTTAGTCCTGCAGCAGCAATAACCGTATCCACATGTCTAAATTTATCCCTTGGATCTCTCATTTCATCCAATGGTTTAGGGAGTAATAACGCCTTGATTTTAGTACTGGTAACGCTGTCCCTTTTTCCGACAACAATTCTATCGCCGAGTTTTAGTGTCCCGTCAAGAAGAATAATATTTGCCGACGGTCCTAATCCTACTTCATCATTAACCTCAAGAACGATACCCTTTGTTTCAGTTTCATGTCGTTCCAGTCTTTTAGACATGTATTGTTGAGTTAATCCCACAAGAACTGCCAATAGCTCAGGTACACCGGTTCCTGTTACCGCACTTACCGGTACAATTGCAAGTTCCTTTGTAAAATCTTTTACACGCCAAAATGCCTCGGAACTAAATCCTATTCGAGAAAGAGCACCTACAACGTTGTAGACTTTTTCATCCAAGTATGACAGAATTGTTGGGTCTTGAATTTTCAATTGTTCTGCAATTAGTATAGAGTTGTTTTTTTTCCAACCAGATATTTGATCTATCTTGTTGAGAGCAATGACAAAGGGGACTTTTCTATTTTTCAATATATCCAAACTTTCGATTGTCTGGGCTTCAAGTCCTTTATTTACATCAACCACAACGATTGCAATATCTGCAGCAGAGCCTCCCCTCATACGAAGATTTGCAAAGACCTCATGACCTGGAGTGTCTATCACAAGGAGGCCGGGAACCGGATTCTCTGACTTTGATAGTTTATCAAATAATTTTCCTGTTATTTCTTTAATTGTTTCTATTGGGAAATAACTTGCACCAATATGTTGAGTTATTCCTCCTACCTCTCTGGATTGAACTGCTGTTCCGCGAATCCTATCAAGTAAGGACGTTTTACCAGAGTCTACATGACCCAATACTACTACAACTGGTTGGCGAAGTTTCACTTAATTGAAAATGATTTTAGACTCTTTTATGAAGCTTTCAGTCGAGTCAGAGGCGTGTATTATGTTATCTGTGAATCCGATTCCAAAATCTCCCCTAATGGTTCCAGGTAGAGCTTCTGTTGATTTTGTGTTTCCAACCATCAATCTTACTGTTGAAATTACATTGTTTCCTTCTAAAATACATCCAACTGTTTTACCTGAACAGATAAATGAAACTAATTCATCAAAAAAATGCTTGTCTTCATGTGCTACATAGAATCTTCTTGCTGTCTCTACATCAAATTGAAATAATTTAAGATCAACTATTTGAAAACCTTTTTCCTCAAATCTAGAAATAATTTTTCCAACAAGGCCTTTCTTAAAGCCATCAGGTTTCACGACTATGAGAGTCTGTTCTAGATTGGACATCTTTTATTCTTATTTTTTGACCTTGATTCCGCCTTTAACATACTTTCGTGTCCATTTGAATTTTCGTGGATCTCGTCTTAACCCCACGTTTTTCTTGCATTTTGAGGAACATGTCCATTGAATAGATCCATCATTTTTTATTAACATCAGTCCTTTATCTGTAGGAATGTGTTTTCCACAAAAGAAACAATTACGAAGAAAACCAGCTGCTTTGCTCAATCGACTTCACTATTTTATCTTTCTGGCCTCTCTTTCAGTTTCTCTCAACATCAGAATGTCTTTCATTCTAATGGAGCCTTTAACATTTCTTGTAAGAATTCGACCTTTATCCTTTCCTTCTAGAACCTTTACTCTAACTTGGATTACCTCTCCAGCTATACCTGTCCTTCCTACTATCTGTATAACTTCTGCTGGGGTTACCTTAACTTCTGTAGCTTTACTCAATAGTGAAATCACTCCTTCTTATCTTTAATGTTGGATAGTGTTTCAATTATCTGGTCTACTATGTGTTGACCTTCTCCTGCATCAATGATTGTTGCCGCAGCAGAACCAACTTCAATCCCGATCGATTCTCCTAATTGTTGCTTACTTGGTACAAAAATATATGGAGTATTTCTCTCTTCACAAATAATAGGAAGATGTGCAACAACTTCTGGTGGTTGTACGTCCTCTGCTATTACTACTAATTTCCCAATTCCCCTTTCTATCGCCTTTGTAGTTTCATTGGTCCCTTTTCTAACGCTTCCGCTTTGTTTGGCTACCCTAACAGCCTCATAGACTGCATTTACAAGATCTTTTGGAGTTTCAAATTTTACATAAAAAGGTTTACTCATGTTATATTCCATCACCCATTGGGATCATCTTTAATCTACTGAATACAAGCAGAGGCGTATTAAAAATGTTGCCGAGTAAAATATTATTTCTCATTTAGTATCTCTGTAACAAGCCGTGTGTACTCATTGACTTTGGAATTGATTAACAATTCGTCTGTAGATTCCCCATAAATTCTAATCAAAGGCTCAGTACCACTTGGCCGTAGCATTAACCAACTTTCTTCATCAAACCAAACCTTGACGCCGTCAAGCGTTTCAATTTTCATCGGACTGCCATGATTCTTTACCTTATCCATTAATTTTTTAATTAATCCGATATCAGAACAATGAAATTTAGACTTGTATTGGTAAACTAATGGGAGGGATGACAACAACTCTGATAGCGGGTTTTCCTCTGAGGCCAGTAAATCGAGCATCAGTGCAGTTGTCATTGCGCCATCTCTTACCTGATTCAATATTCCGTACATGAAACCTCCATTTTCCTCCATTCCGATAAAGGCATTTTGCTTAACCATTTCACGGGAAACTTCGACGCTGCCAACTTTTGTATGAATAACCTCTGAATCGTTGTCTTGTGCAATTTTTGTCAGGACATGCGTAGTGTTTATCGGGCAAACTATTTTCGCCTTATGATGTTTCTCAGTTATCAGGTACCTTGCTAATAAGGTCCCTGTTCTGTCGCCCCAATGAATGATTCCTTGTTCATCGCAAAATATGGATCTATCTCCATCTCCATCGTACGCAGCGCCAAGGTCGGATTTCGTTTCTCTTGCAATAGAACTTAGTAAATTGAGGTTTGTCGGCGTTGGCTCTGATCCTCTTCCTGGGAAATTACCATCTACAGTTCCATTAAGCGTTATTACCGTACATCCAAGCCTCTTGGCCAGTTCTGGAGCAACTAGCGCTTGAATTCCGTTTCCTAAATCCATTGTTATTTTAAATTTATGTTGCTTGATTCTGTCTCCATCTACTAATTTTAGAACATCTCCAATATAGCTGTCAATTATCAATTCTTCTTTGAAATTTCGTCCTATTTTGTTTGAGTTAATAAACGATTTATTTCTAAAAATCTCTTCAACCACTATCTCATCTTCTCTTGATAACTCAACTCCATCTTTTGCGATAGGTTTTACTCCATTGTATTCGGGAGGATTGTGGGAGGCAGTAATCATAATGCCCCCTTCAAATTGATTTTTTTTTGTTGCGTACTGAAGACATGGTGTTGGTAGGAGACCTGCATCGACTGTATCTAGTCCACTTGAATTTAAAACTGCAGTAATAATATTAAACATGATATTATTTGAATTTCGACCATCCCTTCCAACTAAAATTGAACCTTCCTTGTAATAAGCTGCCAATGACTTTGAAACATCTACTAAGAAATCCAGAGAAAGATCTTTTCCAAAAATACCTCTAATTCCATTAGTACCAAATAAAGGCATATTCTTATTCATGATAACTAAACACCAATATATTCTAAATAATAGATTAATTTGGCCGCATAACTTTCAAAATTCGATGCGGGGGTTGCCAAGCTAGGTCAACGGCGCAGGTCTCGTGCAAAGCGAGTGCGATGCTTAGAATGAATAACATTCACATTCCTAGATCCCTGTTCCTTAGGGATTCGTGGGTTCAAATCCCACCCCCCGCACTCTATAAATAAAAATCTGCTTTGTTGTTACTCATATAATTATCATGTATCAAATTTCTAAAATCTACATTGCAAAATGAATATTCTATTAATCATAAACTGCACAATTTTTTGTGTTTTTCATCATGAAAATGAAGGTCACAAAAATCGTCGTCACATGTGTAACAGTGCCATCCTGATAGAGTGTAGCAAACTGAACATTTTCGTGTAGGGCTATTATAATCAAAGTCTCTTCTTGATTTTTTGAAAATTTTCTGTCTCTGTTCAGGACTCATTTCTTGCAAACCAAATTATGAAGAGCAATCAAAAAGAACATATCTACTCTAGTCTGTTAGACTTAAATTCACTAAAAGTGCATTTATCATCGCTCTAGAATTAAAGTCTACTTATTTAAGTATTAGTATTAGAATTTTTAGAATCCTTTAATTTTGAGATTTGTTAATCCATTGTATTCATGAATAGAAATGACAGACTATTAGTTGAGGTAACAGTTGTAGGTAAAGATAGAAAAGGCGTTGTGGCTGATGTAACCAATTTTATTTTCAAAAATGATGGAAATATTGAACAAATAAATCAAAATGTTATCAGTGGGCTATTTGGAATGCAACTTGAGGCCTCATTTCATCACCATGATTTTAAGAAGAAATTATTTGATACTGAACTGAAAACCTTGGCAAAAAAATTACATATGGAAGTAAAAATTCATTATCAAGAACCCAAAAGATTAAAGAACATTGCTATTTTTGTAAGCAAAGAGAGTCACTGCCTCACCAAATTGCTGGATGCAAAAGCAACAGGTGAGATAAATGCTATTATTGCTGTCATTATAGCAAGCGATAATACGGCCAATTCTATTGCAGAAAAATACAATATCCCATTTTATCACATTATACACTCCAGACAAACAGATGCAGAAGATGAAATTCTGGACATCATGGACCGTCATAATGTAGATTTGATAGTTCTGGGAAGATACATGAGAATATTGACTCCAAACTTTGTCTGGAGGTATCCTGATAGGATAATTAACATTCATCCATCACTACTACCGGCATTTCCGGGAGCATATGCGTATGTCCAAGCATATGAAAGAGGAGCAAAAATCGTTGGGTGTACAGCTCATTTTGTAACTGAGGACCTTGATCAAGGACCTATTATTTGTCAGGAATCATTTAGAGTTAGACAAGCAGATACTGTCGAATCGATCAAGAGAAGAGGACAGAAACTAGAAGCAGTAACATTGCTAGAAGCAGTAACGCTATACCTAGAAAACCGCATAGAACTAAATTGGGGACGGGTGATCATTAAAGACACAAATAGGGACCAGGAAATGAATTATTCAAACGTTAAGAATTGAAGATTTGTTTGATTAGTTTAATAACTCAATTAAATATCAGTTATATTGATGTCTATATACAATCTTAGTAGTCAGGAGATAGAAAATAATAAAAGGCGCATAATAATACCATTAGGTGCGATAGAACAACATGGGCCGCATCTTCCAATAACTACTGACACAATAATTGCAGAGTATCTAGCAAACCAAATTTCAAAAAGAATTTCTTCGTATGTTCTGCCAACTATTCCTTACGGAGTATCGTACGAACACAAGCCATTTTTCAACATTTCGATATGCAATGATCTACTTTCGGAGCTTTTAAGTCAAATATGTGTTTCATTGGCAGAAAATGGTTTTAATTACGTCATAATTCTAAATGGCCACCATGGAAATATGGGAGTACTGCAATATGTTCCTCAAAAAGTAGTTAAGAATAATGCGAGAGTAAATGTATTTGGGATTAACTATTGGCAGTTGATTGAAAGGGAATTCGATCATGCCGGCTTTGTGGAAACCTCCTTAATGATGGCTATACAACCAAAACTGGTCCAAATGGAAAAATCCAAAAAAGGATATGTCGACGAAAAGAGATTGCATGCAACATATTCTACTTTTCTTAATAATCCATCATCATTTAAGATAACAAAAAATGGTGTTTGGGGTGATCCCACAAAGGCTTCTAAAAAAGAAGGCATAAAAATAATATCAGTTACAGTTAAGAATCTTGTTAGATCTATAAAAGAACTTGATGATCTACTTAGGATGTAGAACTATTTTTTTGAAACTGATATTTGTTTTTGTTATTAGTAAAAATTGGCGTTTTTGAATAACTCTAAAAATTATCATTGTACAAAATGTGATTAATTATTATTAACTTTAATATAGATCTTCATTAAGGAATACCATAGGTAGTGGAATAGATGTCGGTTGACATGGCTGTAAAGATACTTGACGAAAGTTTAGGTAAAATAGTGCTCATAAAACTGAAAGGGAGTAAGGTAATTCGTGGAAATTTGCACGGTTTTGATCAACATATGAATTTACTACTAGATAATTCTGTGGAATTACTTGATGAAGGAAAATCAAATGAAATTGGAACTATTATTGTAAGGGGAGATAATGTCGTTTTGATATCTCCGCCGCCAGTTTGACAATATAAATTTCATGCTCTTGGAGGGAGAATTAGAATGACAAAAGGAACAACATCAATGGGAAAGTTCACTAGAAAGAAGACCCACATAAGATGCAGAAGATGTGGCCACAACTCGTTTCACAAAAGAGACAAGCGTTGTGCAAAATGCGGGTACCCAGATCCAAAAACGCGAAAATATGACTGGATTAAACGTAGAGTGACTTAGACATTCTAAGGACAAGACTTAACAGTATGTTGTAAATTAATATCTTAAAGTTGGACTTGCTTCTTGCATCATTTTCAATAGGTCTAGGTGCAATATCTTCTCTAGTTTTTCATCAGATAAGAAAGCAAAGAATAGTGAAAGTACCAAATAACAAGAAAACAAAAAAGGAAGAAAATTCCTTTGAGACCAACAAAAATAATTCTGACCTTAAAATGATGAAAAATGAACTGGATTCACTGGAAGTTGAAAGGACGATAATTACAAGTTCTGTGAGAAAAATACACGAAACATTTCGAGAAGGCAAACTAAGTCAATTGGAATTTGACAGGCTGATGATAAAATATGGTGAAGATCTAACGAAGTGTGATGAAGAAATTGAGCAAGCTCGATCAGTTGTTGATCTTTTCGAATTAAGTTCGATAAAGAACAATCTTGTTTCCATAATAGAAGACAAAATTAAAGTCATAGATACTAGGCTAAACGAGATATCAAACAGGAATTTGAAGATGCTGACAACTCAACCAAAACAGACTCAACATGATCTCATTCATCTAAATCTTGAAAATACGCCTTTTCGTCGAGAAAATCTAGATAATTCATTACGTATAGAAGCTGAAAAAATAAAGAAGATGGAGACCGAAATTACTCAGGCACTTGAAAAACTCGATAGTTACGAATCCCAAAAATCAAAAGAAAATGGCAATAATAAAAGTTTAAAAAGTGATTTAGATTTATCAAGGGATTTAAGTGTTACTAACAAAAAGGATCCCCTTAGAAACTTCACACGATCAGAGTAGATTAAAAAAAATAATTACATGGTGAACTTATTAAGGATCCATAATTTTCAGATTTGATTATTTTCCTATTCTGAATATTTTAGTCCCACAAACAGGACATATGCCTTGGGTTGCCGGTTTTCCATTTTTCATTGTTATCTTTTTTTCATCATTCATAGTCCTTTTCTGTTTACACTTAACACAATATCCTTCCATGAAAAATAGAATTCATGTGTGCATAAAAACATTATGTATTGAATCTTTGCTTGGTCAAGAAGATCTTCATTTATTGTTCTAATTAAGAAAACTTTATAAGATTTGACTTCATATTGTAAGTTTTAATTTAATTCCCCCTACTGGATATATAATACTTCAATTTTCTATCTGTTGTTATATTTAATTGAAAATTTAATAATTTGAGATTTAATAAGATATTTGACAATTTATAAATAATCTCAAACTTCGTTGATTGTTAAATGAAAATTACTGTGATAGGAGCTGGCAGAGTGGGCTCTTCTGTGGCACTAAATTGTTCAATGAGGGAACTAGGTGATATTTTACTACTTGATATAGTCCAAGGATTACCGCAGGGTGAGGCAATGGACATTAACCATCAACTGGCAGAGCGTGGAATAGACTGCGTCGTACAAGGTTCTAATAACTATCAAGAAATGAAAGGATCAGACTTTGTAGTTGTGGTAGCAGGGGTTGGCAGAAAACCTGGTATGACTCGTATGGACTTGCTGAAAACCAATGCTGAAATAGTCAAGGACATTTGCAATAAAATTAAGAGTTATGCTCAGAATTCAAATATTATTGTAGTAACAAATCCACTTGACCCATTGACTTACCTTGTAATCAAGTCACTGGCAGGGCAAAGAACCAATATAATGGGTATGGGCGGAATGTTAGACCTATCAAGGTTTAAAGATCATATCAGCACAGTTACTAGAATCTCTAGAGATTCAATTCAAGCAATGGTAATAAGCGAACACGGAGAAAACATGTTGCCACTTGTTAGATTCTCAAGCATGGGTGGGATACCATTATCTCATTTCATAACAGCAGAGCAATCAGAAAATCTTATCAACAAGACAAAAAAGATAGCAGCTGAAGTAATTTCATTGAAGGGTGCGACAGTCTACGCTCCAGGAAATGCAGTTTCAACCATGGTTGAGAGTATCGTAAAAAACAAAAGAACAATACTTCCAGTATCCGTTTTACTTGAAGGAGAATATGGTTATAGCGACGTATGTATCGGTGTTCCATGCGTCCTTGGAAGTGATGGAATAGAAAGAATAATTGAAATAAAATTAAATGAAGATGAAATGAAAGTCCTTGACCTAGGAGTTCAGAGTGTGAGGAAGGCAATAAAGAGTCTTTCAATATGACCAATATCTATAATTCAAAATTGAAATCTCAAAGAAATGGAAATTAGAAAAATTTTAGAAAAACTAGCAAAGGGCGAAATGTCTGTTGCTGCGGCAGAACAAGAAATAAGAATTTATTCAATTGAATATGTAGAAAAAAATTTAGCAAAAATTGATCCCCAACGTGAGTTAAGAAGTGGAATACCCGAGGTAATTTTTACTCAAGGAAAAGAGTTTAAGGATCTCTTAAAAATTATTCTGGCGACAGTTTCCAAGAAAAAATTTGCTGTCATAAGTAAAGTTAGTACTGAGTATAAGGAAAGATTGTGTAAAGAGCTTGAAAAGAACAATTTGAAGATTTCCAAGGGAATCAATACAATATTGGTTTCTACAAAGTTCCACAGGTTTCTTAAAAGGAATGGAAAAGTAGGTATACTTTGCGCCGGAACTTCGGATATTAAAATAGCTGAGGAGGCGAAAATCATGGCAGAGGTAATGGGTTGTGAGACTGTGATAGAATATGATGTAGGGATTTCAGGAATTCATAGGACTCTGAAAGCCATCGCGAATATGATAGATGCAAAAGTTCACATAATAATTGTAGTAGCCGGTATGGAAGGTGCGTTGGGCTCTTTTGTTTCTTCAGTTACCGACATACCAATTGTAGGAGTTCCAACTTCAATCGGATACGGATTTGCTTCAAATGGGATTGCTGCCTTAGCTTCCATGCTCCAAACTTGTACTATGGGAATGACAGTGGTAAATATTGATAATGGGATAGGGGCAGGGGCCTTTGCGGCAATGGTAGCTAACAAGATGTCAGCTGAAAACAAGAAGAAAGCGATATAATGATTTATAAGTAATTCATATTCTTGTCAAATTTATAAATAGGATAGGTAGGTGAATTTTCAATTTATGGTTTATACTTACACATTCAGAAGGATAAGAGAAGGAAAAACAAATTACAGAAAGCGCGAAAAATTATTAATTGGTAAAAAGGATTTTGTAACAGTCAATGTTAGTGATAAAAACGTTTCGGCGCAATTAATAAGACCGGAGCTCCTTGGGGACAAAGTTATGGCTTCTGTACATAGTAACGAATTACTATCTTATGGCTGGAAGGGATCACGCAAAAATATACCATCGTGTTATCTAGTTGGTCTCTTATTAGGTAAAAAATGCCTACAGAAAAAGATTACTCGAGCCATATTGTATATAGGCAAAAGACATTTTACGACAAAAATTGCAGCATGTTTAAAGGGTTTGTCTGAAGCAGGATTGGAAATGCCATTTTCAGAAAATATTATTCCTTCGGAACAAAGGATTCAAGGCAATCACATAGCAGAATATGCAAAGAAACTAAAAGCAAATGATGAGCTTTACAAATCAAGATTTTCTTCAAACTTAGGTTTAGGACTGGAACCAGAAAAATATCCCAGTCATTTTTCAGAAGTAAAAGACAGAATTGTGAACGAAAAAAGTGAAAAAGAATCGCATAAACGGACCAAAGTTGTCTCTAAATCTAAATCACCCAAAAAGAAAGGAGATTCAAAATGAGCATTTCTAGAAGTAGTGAACAACCCACAGTATGGAAGCCACGTACGGCCTTAGGACAGATGGTAATAGAAAATAAGATCAGTTCAATGGAACAGATTTATGAAAATGGAATGCGTATACAAGAATCTGAAATAGTAAAGCACTTACTTCCGGATATAAAGAGTCAAGTTGTGCATGTTGGCATAGTGCAGAAGCAAACTGATGCTGGCGAGATGACCAGATTTAGTGCTCTAGTTGCTGTTGGCAACGAAGCAGGATGGTTTGGAATAGGTATGGGCAAGGCTTCTCAAATGAGAATTGCAATTGATAAGGCAACAATTAATTCCTATCTTAATATAATTCCAGTGAAATTGGGTTGTGGCAGTTGGGAATGTCGGTGCACACAGCTTCATTCCATACCTTTCAATGTTCGAGGAAGAGGCGGGAGTGTGAAAGTGGAGATTCTTCCAGGACCAAGAGGATTAGGGCTTGTCGCAGGACAAAACATAAAAAATCTATTAAAGCTGGCAGGGATTAAGGATGCATGGACAAAATCATTTGGATCCACTAATACCATGACTTCTACCGCGACGGCTATATTCAATGCTTTGAACTCAACTTACATTACAGGATGAAAAATGGCAATATTAGTGGTTAGAATGAGAGGAACGATAAATGTACCGTACTGGGCAGTAAATACGTTAAATAGTCTTCACTTGAACAAAAAGTTTTCAGCTACTCTGGTGCCTGAAACGTCAAATTATTTAGGGATGCTAAGGAAAATTAGTCATTGGGTAGCTTGGTCAAAAGCAGATCCAGAAATTATAAAGACATTAATTGAAAAAAGAGGCAAAGAGAAAAATCCTAAATTAGATTCATTTAAAAAAGGAAGCAAAAGCGCAGAAAATTACAAGGGTATTGATGAATTGGTTAATGTTATAGTAAATGATGAAATAAAATTCTCCGATCAAAATAATATTAAGCCCTGGTTTAGTTTGAATCCGCCGAAGGGCGGGTTTAAAAAGAAGACTAAAAAACAGTTCTCAGATGGTGGCGTTCTTGGAAATAACAAAGATTTGCTTGAAATTGTAAAAAAAATGGTATAATTTGATTGAACAAAAGATGAGTTTTACATTTATATTTACACATACTCTTTTGATCGTATAAGGTGTATCAAGGATGGCAACTAGATTGAGAAAAAGCCGTAGACACCGGGGTTCAAGATATTGCGGATGGGGTCAAATAGGACAACATAGACTATCTGGTAGCCGTGGAGGAATTGGCGGAGCTGGAAAACATAAGCATTTTTGGATACGAACAGTCATTGAAGAGCCGAATCACTTTGGACATGATACACTTAATTCGTATAGTCGTTTCCTGGTCAAAAAATGGATAAATTTGAGAGATCTTGCAACTCTCTCACTTAGATTCAGCAGTAAAAAGGGTGAAAAAACTGTTCTAGACCTTGGATCATTAGGAATTCAAAAACTTTTGGGTGGTGGAAATATTAGTGAAAGTTATGTTATTAAAGTAGCACAAGCATCATCAGGTGCTAAAAAGAAGGTAAAATCCGCAGGAGGGAGCATTATTTCAAATGAGCACAGTGCAGAATGAAAGTTTTGTCAGAACAGTAGTTAAAAAGGTATCAGGTTATATTCCCCAAGTTGAGAAACCCAAAAAGAAAATTGGACTAAGTGAGAAATTCATTTGGTGTGGAATCGCACTTCTTGCTTATCTTGTCATGGGTCAAATTCCACTCTTCGGAGTGACAAATTCACCTAAATTTGATTTCTTAGCATTTGCTAGGGTTATATTTGCAGCACAACAAGGAACATTACTAGAATTAGGTATTGGGCCAATAGTTACTGCTGGTTTGTTGATGCAGCTGTTAAAGGGCTCGGAGTTGATAAAATTGAATTTCAAAGATCCTGATGATCGATCTCTCTTTACCTCTGCAACAAAGATAGTTACTATTATTGTGATAGTCGCAGAAGGTTCTTTGTATGGTGTTAGCGTATATGGTCACCTGCTTGCTAGTCCAAGTCTTATTCCTGTATTAGTTGGGCAACTGGTCGGCTCAAGTCTTATTGTAATGTACCTTGATGAAACAATTCAAAAAGGATGGGGTCTTGGTTCTGGCATAAGTCTGTTTATAATGGCAGGCGTGGCCCAGGGAATTATGTGGAGTGTTTTTAGTCCGATACCTGCTCAGGATGGACCAGTAGGAGTAGTTCCATTCATTATAGATTCTGCGATTCATGGTGACTTGTCCAATGCGTTGTTTAGAAGTGGTCAGCTGCCAAGTATTTTTGGTCTAATAGTTACTTCATTAGTTTTACTAGCTCTAGTATATGTTCAAGGCATCCATGTAGATATCCCGATAGTATCGACGAAGTACAGAGGCTTTACAGCTGTATATCCAATAAAGTTACTGTACACGTCCAACATTCCCGTTATTTTAGCGTCTGCATTATTGGCAAACGCCATTTTTATTGGTCAAATGCTATGGGCAAACTATAATCCTGAAAACGCAAATCCATTCTTCAACTATATTTTTCAATTTGATCCTCAAAGCTCGCAGTCTCCGACTGGAGGTATTTTGTATTACATTACTGCCCCACGAACCTTCGAACACGCACTTCAAGATCCGTTAAGAACTTTTGTTTATATCATTTTTTGGACCGGTATTGTTACTGTATTTGGACGGTTATGGGTCGAATTGGGAGGTTTATCTCCAAAATCAGCTGCAAAGAATTTATTGGACGCTGATGTGCAGGTTCCGGGCTTCAGACGAACTCAAAGTTCTGTACAGACTTTGCTGAATAAGTACATACCGGCTGTAACTATAGCAGGTGGGATACTAATAGGGCTATTGGCAGCCGTTTCAAATGTGCTCAGCGTATTTGGAACCGGAATTGGGATATTGCTTATGGTGGATATATTGGTTAATTATTATAACCTACTCATCAGAGAACAAGTCGATGTCCATATGCCTAAATTGGCGGGACTCCTTGGAAGAACCTAGAAAAAAAACAGTTATTATAGTTGGTGTTCCCGGTGTAGGAAAGAGTACGATTATTTCTAATGCTACGCAGACGTTAAAGAATATAGGAACAACTGTATGCACAGTGGTTTTTGGATCTGTTATGTTCGAAGAAGCAAAGAAATTGGGGATAAATGATAGAGACCAGTTAAGAAAACTTTCGATAGATGTGCAGCAAAAATTACAAACTATGGCAGCTAATCATATTTCTAGCTTAAAAGAATCGATAGTAATTGTTGACACCCATCTTTTTATTAAGACACCATCGGGTTATTATCCCGGGTTACCAATGAACATGATTTTAAGACTAAAACCTGACAGACTGATCCTAGTAACTGCAAATTCGGAAGAGATTCTAAGAAGGAGAAAAAACGACAATACTCGAGCAAGAGATATAAATTCTGAAAACGAAATCAAAACGGACATAGATGTTTCTTTCTCAATGATTTCATCACTTTCTATTCTGACTGGAGCTCCATTCAAGATTATTTATAATCATGATAACATGATAAATTCTGCTACATCCCTTATGGTCGAATTACTAAAAAAATCAACTTAATGAACATCAAATCACGAGTTACATACATATGAATATTGGGTTGACAATATAAGAAATTAAGGGACAGATAATTGAAATTTGGTAATATGCAGAATATCAGTGTGGTTATATCAGGGAGTGCAGCTGTTGGCAAAACCACATTGGCCCATGCTCTTGCGAAGGAATTCGGATTTAAATTGTATAACGGAGGAGATATCTTGAAGGAGATAGCACGTCAACAAGGGCACGTAATATCAGGAAATGATTGGTGGGATTCTGATGAAGCAATTGGATTTATGAAAGAACGAAAAAAGAATCCTGTATTTGACAAGCAAGTGGATGAAAAATTGATCAATATTGCTAAAAAAGGTAGCGTTATTATTACAAGCCACACTCTTCCTTGGTTGGCTACTGAATCAATTACCTTTTGGCTAAGTGCATCTGAAGAGAAGAGATCTGAAAGAATGTCACAACGTGATAAGATCACAGTAACAGATGCTCTACGCATTGTAAAGATGAGAGATAGAGAAAATAAGAAAATCTACAAGAAAATTTATGGACCCGATTTTGGAGACTGCCTTGAAGTATTTGATTTCATGGTTAATACTGAGATTCTTACTCTTGATTCACTCGTTTATTTGTGTAAGGAAATTATAAAGAGGATGAAAATTCGGTAGTATCGGATGACTTGCCATGACATTAAAACTTGATACTCTAGAGATCATAAATGATGATATTACTAACAATAAGTATGGATACTACCATAATAATAGACCATTGGATATTCTTTTAGATTATGGAATTCTCTTATTAGATAAGCCTTCTGGACCAACTAGCCATGAACTGGTTGCTTGGACAAAGAGAATCTTAGGAATTACTAAGGCGGGGCATAGTGGTACCCTCGATCCCGGCACTACCGGTCTATTGCCAATAGGATTAGGAGATGCAACCAAAGCATTATCAATCCTTTTGTTTGGACCAAAGGAATATTATGCTGTTGCGAGAATTCATCAACAAAAAGATATAGATCAAATTGATAATCTACTTAAAGAGTTTACAGGAGAGATCTACCAAAGACCCCCTCAGAGATCATCTGTAAAACGAGCGACTCGTGTTAGAAGAATTTATGAAATACAAAGACTAGAAAGTGCAGATAACATCATTCTCCTACGTGTTTTGTGTGAAGCAGGAACATACATTAGAAAACTCATTTATGATATCGGTGAAGTTCTTGGAACAGGAGCAACCATGTTTGAATTGAGGAGGACAAGAGTAAGTGTATTTTCAGAAGCCGCTGATAAATTGGTAAGGTTACATGATCTGGTTGATGCTATAGAGACATATAAAGAGACAAAAGAAGAACATAAAATTCGCTCCATTGTAAAACCAATTGAATTGGCGCTCGAAGGGGTTGTTTCTGTTGCAGTAAAAGATACTGCAGTAGATGCACTTTGCCACGGTGCGCAAGTGGCGATTCCAGGAATAGTCGCTATTGATAAAAATTTAAAAAAAGGAAGTCTAGTTGGAATTTATACATTGAAAGGAGAAATTATTGCATTGGGTGAAGCTAATATGAATTCAGAAGAAATTAAACAAAACGACAAAGGGATAGCCTTCAATATAAAGAGATTGATAATGAAGCCTGATACTTATCCGCGTTGCTGGAAGACCAGTAAAAAGTTGGAATAAAAAATTAAAAAATTGAATGTCTGTTCGCTCTACTTCTTTAACGTTGATTTATTGCATAGTTTGATACTCTGTCCTATCCAATAAATGATTATTCATCCTAGCCGCCATCTTCAGGATTATCGTTCCCGTCTTTTGGATTATCGTTCCCACCTTTTGAATCAGTGGCGTTAAGCATACTGGTAACGTTAGTAGTATTCAGAGATTGTTCATCTCCACCTTTAGTTTGTTTTTGTTCTTCCCCTGTCTGAGATGGTTGTTCTCCGCTAGTGGCATTTGTCATGTTAGTCACTTCTGGTGTTCCTGCTAGTGCTTGTTCCTCTGCTCCTGTTTTAGCTTGTTCTTTTTGGCCTTCAGTTTGTTTTGCTTGTTCTTTTGTCTGAGATGGGCTTTCTCCGCTAGTGGCATTAGTAGCTGTGGCATTAGCTTCTCCTCCTGCCTGAGCCTTTTCGGAAGTTGCATTTGTAACAGGTTCATCCTCTTCAGATCCTGCGCCTGTAGTATTTACCGCAATTGACTCAATTTGCTTAACTTCATCAGGAGTTGCAAGCTGAAGTAATGACTTGTTATCATTTGACTTGTTGTCTTTTGATCCAGACGTCAATTTATCAAGTACTTCCTTTGGTGCAAGTCCAACACCTGTGGTGTTTTTCAAATCCTCATCAACATGCTTTATAATCTTTGAAGAGTTTGCTGGGAGTATCTGTAATATTTCAGTTCTATTGGTGATCGAGAGTGAATCACTATCAGGATCTTTAACTGGGTTTTCTTTTGGTAATTTATCTACTGTAATAGCATTTGCTGGTGGGGGTGGTGGGGCAGCTCCATCTTCACTATCCGGTGCAAACCCCGGCTTTAGCCCGTCGGCTGTTGGTCTTTCTGCTTCAGTTGCATTCGTTGTATTTGTTGTATTTGCACCCTGACCAAAAACTTGACTTTGTGTAGGATGTAGGATAAATAACACTGATGCCAGTAATAATAAACTTACAAAACCGTATTTTAGCACTTTCATTTAAAGTCATAGACTTAACATGTTAACGATAATTTAAACAATGCTAATAAGATTTATGGGTTTAGAAAACATATTGACTCACTAGAGTGTAACTACACAAAAAAATAGAAAAATTAGTTATTTACATAACGGTAATCCTTTTATAAAGGAAATTTTGCGACAATAAAAAATATTTAGAAATCCTCGCAATTTGATTTCTTGGTGTCACCTTGTGATGGATTATAATCTACGATAATATCATGTCCACCGTCACAGTCAAATTTATCCGCTCCTGAACCTCCTCGGAGTACGTCATCACCCTTTCCACCATAGAGTTTATCATTTCCCTTTCCTCCTGATAGCCTATCATCTCCACTGCCTCCAAATAAGTTGTCCTTACCTGCATAACCTTTTAGTTTATCGTCACCTTGTTCTCCATATACCCAATCATTTCCTTTGTTTCCTGCTGCCCAATCATCTCCTCGACTTGCAAAAATGACGTCATTGCCTCTATTTCCTTCTATTATATCATTTCCCTTTCCTCCTGTTATATCATCATCGCCACTATTACCCTGAATCACATCGCTATTCTTTCCACCATATATGGTATCATCGCCACCATTCCCTTCAACTATGTCTTCACCATCTCCTGCCAATATGAAATCATCATCAGAATTTCCCATGATGTTGTCTTCTCCATCATCTCCATAGAGTTTATCTTGCCCAGATTTTCCCCACATTACATCATCGCCTTTCAATCCCCAGATGCGATCATTATGATTCGTTCCTGGAAGAACATCATCATGATTAGTTCCTACAATGTCGTCTGCCCGTACACTAGAAACAACTGATGGAGCTAGTGCAACCGCCAACATCGCAATTAAAGCAACAAATATTTTTTTACCATTGATAATCTTATAGTACATCTCTTATCTACAACTAGTAGAATGACCACTAATTTAAGCAGTACTTTTTTTGCTGAATCCTGACTAGAATTGTTAATGTATAATATCCAATGGAACCATTAAGCCTCAAGTGGAGCGTGAATGTAAACCAAAAATGCGCCGGGAGAGGGATTTGAACCCTCGAGACCTTCACAGGTCACAAGCTTTCGGTTCATATTTGGTTCCAGGCTTGCGCCCTACCAGGCTAGGCGACCCC
>Ga0193721_1000008_pt1 | contig 67215 bp, 65 predicted proteins | sample U2s2metaG_FD_145078 | JGI IMG/M metagenome (GOLD analysis project Ga0193721, IMG submission 145078) | Soil microbial communities from a riparian zone of the East river system, Colorado, United States - U2s2 | ecosystem: Environmental > Terrestrial > Soil > Riparian zone | place: USA: East River...
TTTGTATCGTTTGTGATGGTGACAATGTCCCGCATCGAGTTTCCCTCTTCATCAGTGCCTTTGTAAGTCATTATGGTGCCCGGCTTCAAAGAGTAGTACTTATTGTCTATTTTCAGTGGATCATGAAAATTGGATGTGTCAAATGCAGGAGTTTGTGTTTGCACTTCTGATGCGGCAACTACATAATTAACACCAATACCTGTTTGTTGTTGACTATATGAACCCAGACTAGCTACAATCAAAAGGCTGAGAATTAATGTGATTAATGTCACAAAGGTGAAAATTAACGTATTTTCCATTGGATGAAAGTAAATTGCATCATTAATAAGAAATTTGATACAAGTATATCAGTAAGTTACCGTTTATGAGAGGAGAGGCTATTAATCACTTACACTCTTGTACCAATACATTATAAATAAAGGGATTGATTTGAAAAGCACTTATTGTATCTTTGCAAGAGAATATATCATTTGGATATTCACTACGTTACTACCCGTTACACTTTTTGGGTGGCTTCATCTAAATGGATGAATCTGATGACACTGTTGACAAGGTGTTATGTTTCATACATGATAATCCGGGGTGTCACTTACGTCGAATCAAAAGGGCAATGAATGGTTCAATGGGAACAGTTCAATATCAATTAGACAAATTAGAAAAAATGGGCAGGATAACATCAAGTAGACGTGGATTGTATACATATTACTTTGCTGCTGGACTCTAAAGAAAATGAAAAAGATATACTTGAGGTCTTGACTCACGAAACTGCAAGAAAAATTCTTATGTTTATAATAGAACAAAAAAGTCCCACTCAAACAGATCTTGCAAGTAGTGTAAAGATATCTGCCAGATCTGTAACCTGGCGTTGGTCGCTTGGTTGCCCTTAAAATAATTACAGAGATCAAAGATGGAAAATATAAGAGATATCAGCTGCAGGATGACGCCAGGTATATTCTAACACTTCTTAGGAGCTATTATCCTAGTACTTGGGACAAGTGGAGTATGAGAATCGTAGAAATGTTTTTATCATTATCTAGCAGCAGGGGGATGAAATAGGCGATGATCTTATGCTGAATTTGTTAACTGTTCTCTTCCCAGTTATTTCTCAAATCGATTTATTCGAAGGACTTGAAAATCTAATAGCTCTCGGCATAGCCGTAATCTCTCTCTTACTATTAGCTCTTTCCATCACTGCATACAGAAAAACACATCTTAAAATAACAATATATGCAATAATTATTTTTGCTCTCTTTGCTGTACAGCAATTTCTAGATTATTTAGACAATATCTTTGTCGAACTGGATATCCCAATAACTGACGTGATGATTTCTTCAATGACCCTTGCTATATTGGTCCTATTCTTCTTGGCAATAGTTAGAACAAAAATTAGCTAAATTAGAGATATTGATACTAATTGTTGCATTACTTTTTGATAATAAAACATATACTTAAACTAAAAAACCTGGCATAGTAATACAAGATTCATTTTATTTACATTTCAAACGTTCTACATTGAAGTAAATCAAATTCTAGATGATTTTTAGATCCATCGGGTTTAATCTCAGTTGAAATTAGCACTTGATACAGATTGATATAATACCTATCTGATAGATTGGTTATGAACAAAAAATTGGTTTTGGTTGTTATCGTAATGATAACTCTTGGAATTGCAATTATAGCAACAACCAGAATAATGCAACAACAAGTAGATGCAGTTACTAGTAAAAGAGATTTTCAGGGAGGTACGCAAACATCGATATTCGAAAATGATGTTTATGTTGCATGGTGGACCAATAAAACGGGGAACGATGAGGTAATGTATCGATTGTCGTCTGATGCAGGCAAAACATTCACCGACAAAGTTAATCTCAGCAATTCTCCTAATTCTGATTCAGTGGACGTAGAAATATCGGCAGATGAAGGGAGAGTTGCAGTTTCTTGGTGGGAAAGAAATCAAACCCTAAACGAGCCTGTAATCAGAATAAGCAATGATAATGGCAAGACATTTGGACCTGAATTGAAACTTGCGTCCGATGGACCCATTGGTTGAATGAAAGACTCAACACCATTTATTCAACAATTCAATTTTCTCTATTTTGACGTTGGTCCCAGTGCGGTGGAATGAGGCACAGATTTGACACTATTTTGCAACCCATTGATATTGTGATTATTTACATATTATTGAGTCCTTGCAAGAATGAAAATACCTTTACGTCAATTCTCCTAGCTTTTGCGTTTTCTAACAGTTCTGGGGAAGGCTCGCCGTAAATTACTACTGAGTGATCTGAAGCAAATTTTTCAAAAAGTATCCGCAATGGCTCACGAAGATTTGATATGTGTGCTAGGAATGCATCAGGACTTTCGTACGTCTCACGAATTTCACACTCAGTCTTATCACTACTAATAAACCAATCATACTGTAACGTTCCTGGATCCCTCTCCTTTACTGTGGACACACATTTGGCTGCTTGTTGCTTGAATTCTTCCAACATACCTAGGTTAATTTTCATCTTGGCACTAACTTGAATTTTAGTCATAGTTTCACTAGAAAATGACGCACTACTTACTTAAAGATCTATGCTTAAGTAATACAAAACTTGCATAATTGTAATTAGATTTTGCGTAAGCTTACTAATTATAGTATCAATAATATTCGGGTTCGGTGGGGACGCAATACACTAGTGTATGTGATCCATTTTCGAGGGGTAAAGCGAGACAACCTTGGTTTGGAACCAAGGAGATTTGAACTTAGACACGGACATGGATAAGGATTTAAATTTAAGGATGCCTCTTGGAGATAAAGTAAATGATTTATTAAAATGTCCAAATTAAGAAAACTAATATATATTGTGATAGGAATAGGCGCAGCGTATTTTATATTGACATTCATCGCCAGTTTCATGCAATATTTGTCAAATAGATAAAAATGACTTGCACAACTCATGGATTATAACTTTCTTGTCTACATTAAGTCTTCTGTGTTATTGTTTCAATCCATTACGCCCCAGTAATTTTTTGTTATGAATTCTACAAGGTTACCAGCAGGATCTCTAAAATAAATTAATCTCGATTTGATCTGCTGGTTGGTTTTTTCCCAGGGGAACAGAACGTAGAATTTCTCTAACCGAAGAAAATATTCCCGAAATTATTAATTATTTGGAATATGCATCGGCTACAACTGCCAAATTAGTTACAAAATTCTGAATGAAGACGTATTAAAAATCCAAAACAGATAAGATTTAACAGAGAAAAATATAGTTTATACTGAGTTCGTTTGTTACTGTTTTTGCTAACGTATTAACAATAAAAATTCTTATTCTTAAAAACCACTCGGTAATATATCCCAATTATCTCTAAACTGCTTATAATCTTTAGTTTGAAGCCAATAGCTGATACGTCCCTCCTTTTCACCTTTATGTATCTTATGACGTATTCCAGTGGGTGTTGTAACAAATAACTCTGGTTTATCTAATACGTTTGTACATATTATTAGATAATCAGCAAAAAGACTATCTAAGGTTTTTCCAAGTGGTACAGGATTTTTTTGCCTCAAACTTTTTATTTGCACTGTATACTTTTGACGTCCGTCTTGACTATAGATTACAATATCAATTCCCCTTGCGTTTCTAGAGGTTGGCATAGCATTCCAACCTCTCTTGCATAACTCATAGCATGTATAAAACAGTCCCACATTCCCTACAACTTGATTAATTTTTTTGACCGGTTCAGACAATTGTTGTTAAAATAAGAATAATAAACATAAAACTATTACTTGGCACTTCGTGTTTAAGTACAACGCCTGTTTGCAATGTGCGGCAACTTATGGCATTTCATAATAAAATAATTTTTAATAGTTAAACAACTTCCCTTGAAAAAAGTAATAAGTCACTTATTTAATCTAAATTTAGTTGCCTTCAAAATCTCAAATTACCTTTTATGGAAGAGTCCATGAAATTGGGGGTAATAAATTTTTAGTTGAAGATAGGGGGACCAAAATATTTTTAGATTTCGGTATGCAGATGGGAAAAGTCAATCAATATTTTGCAGAATTTGTGAATCCTAGGATGTGTAATGGAATGGGAGATTTATTTGAATTTGGACTACTCCCAAAACTCAAAGGACTGTACAGACGAGATTATGCAAAGCATATGGACTTTGATGGAAATGAGGACACAGAAATAGATGCTGTAATATTGACTCATGCTCACGTAGACCATACCGCATACATACATTATCTGAGACCGGAAATACCAATTTACTGCTCTGAGGGCACCAAGCTAATAATGCAAGCTTTCCAGGATACTGGTTCCTTAGAAGAATATGTTATTTTCTCGAGATACTTTCGCCTTCAAATGTTTAAGAAAGTAAGGTTCCAGCCCCGCTGTTGCATTTTCGAGTTTTTGATCAATAAACGATGTTTCTAGCGTATCAGATTTCAATTGGCTTAGTATTGCAATTAGTAACTAATAAAGTGGTATTAAACCCTACATGACGTCCACATCATGGGGCTGACTTTCGGTATATCCTGCAGGACTAATTTTTACAAATTCTGCATTATGTTGCATTTCAGATATACTTCTAGCGCCACAATAGCTTAGACCTGATCTGATCCCACCCACAAATTGCTTAATTAAATCAGTAACGCTTCCCTTATACGGTACCATTGCCTCAACTCCTTCAGGTACGTAGTCATTAGGATCTTCTCCATCTATTACTTGTGATCCCTCTTCTCTATACTTTCTACCAAGAGACGCATAAAACGATGCCATGCCACGATACATTTTGTATTTTTTTCCATGTCTCACTATTGTTTTACCCGGACTTTCATCAGTTCCTCCAAAATGACTGCCAATCATTACTGTGGATGCACCTGCTGCTAAAGCTTTAATAGCATCACCTGATGCCCTTATCCCGCCATCAGAGATCACGGGCACATCAAAATCCTTTGCAACTTTAACACCATCAATAACTGCAGTTAGTTGTGGAACTCCAGAACCAGTGATAATCCTAGTTATGCATATTGAACCAGATCCAACACCAATCTTTACCGCATCAACCCCGGCTTTAACGAGGTCTCTTACTCCTTCTCCCGTAGCAACATTTCCTGCAATTAATTCGCAATTTGGAAACGCTTTTTTTATCATATGAATAGCATTAATTGCATTGTCGCTATGGCCATGCGCAATATCTACTACAATGATGTCAGTTCCTGCGTTGAGCAATTCCTCAGTTCTGTCTAAATAATCACCTTTTACTCCGACGGCCGCGCCAACCAATAACCTACCTTTCTTATCCTTCGAAGCCAATGGATATCGTTCCATTTTCATTATATCCTTACTAGTAATAAGTCCGACGATATTATTTGATTCATCAACTACAGGTAGTTTTTCAATTCGATTTTTGTGTAGAATTTCTTTTGCCTCCTCGATAGAAGTTCCTTGTTTTGCCGTAACAAGTTCCTTTGTCATAAGATCCGTGACCTTGGTATCTGAATTATATTGAAACATGATATCTCTGTTAGTAATTATTCCTACCAATTTTTTTCGATTATCATCCATTACCAACAAGCCAGATACGCCAAGCTCCTGCATTACCTTAGATGCTTCGTTTGAAGATTTAGAAGGTGAAATGGTATAAGGCTGCTCAATAATTACGGACTCTGATCTTTTTACCCTTAATATTTCATCGACCTGATCTGCTATTGTCATAAATCTGTGTATGACGCCTATTCCGCCTTCTTTTGCTATAACAATTGCCATATTAGATTCAGTCACCGTGTCCATGTTTGCGCTGATTAGTGGAATATTTAACAAAATATTTCTAGATAATTTGGTTTTCAAGTCTGTTTGAGATCTAGAAATTATAGAAGACCGTTTTGGAATTAGCAGAACATCATCAAAAGTTAAACCTTCTTTTATTTCCAATATTTCCTTGAATTTTATATCTATGTTGGGATTATAAGCGTTTTCTTCTGTAACGTGTCCTTCAACTGCTTCGCAGATATTTTCTGCCAGATTCAAGTGGACAAACGTTTCGACAATCGTTCGAGTATTTCTAGCGCAACTTTTGTTTCTTTAACATCATGGGTCCTAATAATGGCAGCTCCGTTTAGGACACTTATAACCTGAGTAATAATCGAGGGTATAAGGCGCTCTGACTCGGTCAAATTAAATAAATGACCAAGAAATGATTTTCTTGAAACTGAGATACAAATTGGTTTTGAAAAATTTGACAGATTTTTTAGATTTGCTATGATTCCTATGTCTCTTTCGTACCAATTTTGATGAGATATTTTTGTAAAAAACGGATTATTTCCCTCCGTCCGAAAAAAACCGATTAGAGGATCGATGATAAGTTTGTCTTCATTTATGCCACTTTGGGTTGCTAAGAGTATACTTTCCTGTAAAATGTCGAGTGTTTCAGATATATCTCCTGACTTATAGGCAGTAGATCTATTTCCATAAGCCCCGATGATCACAGGTAAGCCTGATGAAAAAATTATAGTCTTCATTTTATCATCATATTTGAGCCCTGTAACATCATTGATTAGATCAACCCCCATCTCAATTGAAGCATTAGCTGCATCTGCTCGTGGTGTATCTACCGAAAGCGGAATATTGCATACTTTTTTTATAGCACTGATTGCATTTCGTAACCTTTCGACTTCTTTCTCAACTGAAATTAGAGTATTAAGATAAGGCGCGGTAGACATTCCTCCAATATCAATTATATCTGCACCTTCCTCTTCCATTTGTATTGCCCTTTCAGAAATAATTTTCTTATCTACTGAAACGGATTCTTTATAAAAGGACTCTGGACTGGAGTTGATAATTCCCATTACCCTTGGTTTTCCGTTTCCAATTTCAAGATTTCTTACCTTAACTTTCACCAATCCTATTACCCCTTACTAAAGGCATTAGTTCATAAAATAGTTAAACAATATTAAACAAACTATAAACTTATTTATACAAACAAATTTTTCGATCAATAGTTTTAATATAGGTTAAATTGCCAATTATTACGAGGAACTTTGAAAATTTCCTATTTAGACCCTTTGGAGAACCGTTATGACAAGAACACTTGACAAAACTCACACTGTCCTTTCATATATTGAAGGCAGTCTTAAAAACGCAATTGTTATGAATGAGGATGTTAAGGAGAATGGTTTCATATTTTCGCTTATTAATCCTCCTGTTCCATTAGGCGGAAACATTGTATCTCTTGATATTTATGTTGACGAGCTACCAATATCAAAAAAATCAATCCAGATTGCTACATCTGATACAATAGTTAATGCATCAGCATTATCTGAAACAAGACCAATTCAGTTCAAACCGTTTCAAAGTGGCAGGTTTTTGGTGATAGGTGTGGAACTGGATAATCAAAAGAAACACAAAATAACTATTATGAGTAAACTCGAAGGCTTTGAACAGATAATTATTCCATTTACATTTGTGGATTATGCAAGCAATAATAAAGAAAAAGTGATCATTTCATCAAATTTGCCAGAAGAATCAGATACCCAAGTCTACGGTGAGACTATGTTTATGAATTTTGCTTCGCCATTAGTGCTTTCTGGCAGGAAAGCCTACATAGTTTGTTCCTCTAATGGAGCACTTTCGGCAAATTGGACCTGGATGGGTGCAAGATATGATAATGGAGGATTATATGTACCGCCCGCCAGGGCATTCGGAAGAATTATTGTCGAGATTTCCGTAGATGATGGAGTTAGAAAAAGACTTCCAAACTTTGTCATCTCATCGAGGCATGAAAATGGAAGCCTATGTACTCATCACGAAGTAGCAGGTATTCGTGTTAAAAGAACATTATTTGTACCAATTGAAAATAAAGGTTTCGTCCAGATACTTAATTTTGACCCCGAAAAAATTAATGACCTTTTTACTTTAAATACAAAAAAGCAAACAACTAAAAAAATCAGGGTGCATTTCCTAATTGATGGTAATATCACTAGTTATGGTTTAGCTGCAATCTCCCAGAGTAATTTTTCAAAATATTATAAATCAGAGAACTGTTTGCAGATCAGAACAATCGCAAAAAAAGGGGTCGCACACTATTTTGGAACTATAGGTATCTCTCCAAAGAATTTGAAACCCTCCAAGATACTAACAGATTCTTTTGATAATGATTTGGAATTATCTTATGATGTAGAGCTCGAAGAAGGTGTGACGAAAGAAATAGCATTAATAGGTGCTGGTGATTTCACAAGTGCTCACGAGTGTCTAAATGAATACAAAAACATAAGAGACAATTACCTAAAACTATATGAAGAAACAAAAAATTATCATAATAATATTTCAACATCTACGTTTACAATACATCATGCATCTTCTAGTTCAATTTCAAATTCAATAATTGTCAAGTTGGCAAAGGCGCTGAAAAAGGCAAAGACTGGTCTTGAATACCTGAAGGCGAATTATGATAATCTTGGAGAGGGTATCAGTGCAGGACTTCCTAGGTTTCCCAATTATTGGGCACGTGATACGGGATGGTCATTAAGAGGATATTTGTCTATGGGTCAATATGATTTTTCTCTGCGGGTTATAGAAAATTTTTTGAAACGTCAGGCAAAACATACCCAGAATGGTGCAGTGAAAGGAGAATTACCCATGGTAATCAGTGGGAGAACGTTTCTTCACAATACTACATATGGTTCTGCAGATTCAACCTTTTTGTTTCCGTGGGCTATTCGTGAGTATGTACATGGTACAGGAAATACCCAATATCTCTCAAAAAGATGGGGTTCCATAGTTGATCTTGTCAGTTCTGGTTTTCTTAAAGATATTGACAATGATCAATTTATTGAACATGGTTTTTCAGGCACCGCAGAAAAATTGCCTATTCAGGATTCCACTTGGATGGATCATATCGATAGAAGAAAGAGCGCCAATGATGTGCAAGCATTATTTTATGAAAGCCTGATAATAGGAAGTGAGCTAGCGAAGATAATTGATGATAAAGAGCATGAAAAGACCTGGCTTTCATCTGCTCAAAAATTGAGAAGCAAGATTGATAATGAATACTGGGACCAAAAGCTGGGGTTTTACTATGATACTATTCGTAAGGATCTGAGTAAAGATAGCAGTATTCGTCCAAATTCATTAGTAATTTTGCTTACTGAAGCAGTAAAGGATGAACACAAGGCAAGATTGGTTTTAGAAAGACTGGAAAAGGATGACATGACTACCTCGTGGGGTATGAGGTCTTTGAGCAGTTTGGATCCCAAATATCATCCTTCACTATATCACGATGGAGCCGTGTGGCCACTTGTTACCGGTTGGGCGGCTGTCAGTGAAATAAAAAACCAAAGGACTCAGCAAGCGCTAGAATATCTTTCAGTAATGGCTGATCGTATTATTTCTGAAAATGGGATGTACGCTGAAACGTACCGTGGTGACAGACCAGAGCCATTTAATTCGTGTATACTCCAAGCATGGTCGGTTGGATTATATGTTTATGCATTGCGTGAATTAATGCTGGGAATTAAACCAAACATGATTGAAAATAATATCTGTCTGGAACCCAAACTACCTGACTCGATTAGATCGGATCTTCACAACCTGAATTTTGATCATTTTATTAGTACCAATGAAGGTCTCAACAAAATTAACATTTCGGTTAGACCTGATAGAGACAGAATTACCATAGTACCAGAACGAAATGATGTAAAATTACCCGAATTCTCCAGTACCACTTACTCTATAGACATTCAGAGAAACAAGTAAATCTACTAGTTATATTCAACAGAATCAAAATATATCTTAAAATTAGACTAATTCAATTCTTTGATGAGTAGTTAATTGATTCATATAGACGAGGAAAAGATCTTTTCCACAATTAATGAAAAGAAACCACACTCCGTTGCTCTAGATGGACCAGATGGCATCCTAAAGAAAATTCAAAGTTGTGCACACAAGTTGACAGAGAAATACAATATACCTGTGTACGTTATTGGGGACACATCTTGGGGCTCATGTGATCTAAATATTCATGCTGCAGAAATGTTAGGTGTAGACATCTTGTTCAACATTGGACACACTATATCCATGGAGAACTTTGGAAATAAAGTAATTATGGTAGATGCTTTTGATGATGTAGATTTTAGTAAAATTGCAAAAAGATGTGCGATTGAGTTAAAAAAGAAGAATTTTACAAAAATTTGCCTTGTGACTAACAGTCAATATTTACATTCTATGCAAAAAGTAAAGGAGATTTTTGAGTATCATGGATATGAAGTCGTTATTGGAAGGGGAAAGGGCCATCTCAATGATGGCCAAGTTTTTGGTTGTGAGTTCTACCCAGTTTATGATACCAAGGATCAGGTAGATGCATACCTGTTTTTGGGACAGAGTATTTTTCATTCTGCCAGTGTTGCAATCGTTACGCAGAAACCCACATTCATGTTGGATCCTTACTTTAATGAATATTCAGAAATTAATGATATAGCACGAAAACTAGAAAAAAAGGCAATTTTAACGGTATATAAAGCTCAGGATGCGAAAACAATCGGAATAATTATTGGATTAAAGGAAGGACAGTTTGCCAATATTAAGGCACTAGAACTCAAAAGGTTACTGGAACTGGCGGGCAAAAAGATTATGCTAATAGCTATGACTGAGATAACAGATGAGCGTCTATTGCCATTTGAAGATATAGATGCCTTTATTCAAGTTGCTTGTCCGCGAATCGGAACAGATAATCATTTTCATAAACCAGTATTATCAGTTCCCCAAGCAATTTCACTCATCAAATTACTGAAAGGCGAACCACAGCAGGAATTTTTACAGATAAAACACTGGTTGTAAGGATTTGCTTAAAGATATAACGAACGAGTGCGGTAGTAGCCTACCGGTACCACTATAGGAGTAAAGCCCAATCTCAAGCTCTACAAGATCAATCACGTAGACGTGCTAGCATGGATACGCTGCCTTAGGATTGCACCCTCCCGGACCTCATCCATTTCGACAATTCACAATCAAGCACATGCCTTCGCATATATCGTCGTTCATACCCATCCGACACGGCGTGGTATCATATCAGCAAAGCAAGCAGGAACTTCACATCTAAAGATTTACCCAGTAGTTACTGATCCCAGCATAAAGCCGATTTCCGGTCTGGGGTACGGCTAACACCCCAATCCTCCCTACTACCGCAAAAATATTACACAATTTAGATATATTTGTGTATCCTGTTGGTAAAAACAAAATCTTACTTGTTTGCAATCCATAGTTATCCCAATGATTAATTTCTTTTTAGTTTACAATTATAATGGGAATTAACAATCTATTCTTAAAGTCATTTAATAGCGCTCAATAACCTGTCTATAATGTAATTGATTGGTGCCTCTCAGGGTGAAAAAGTACCAACCAATTGACTACCCAACAACATTGACTGGCTGTCCGAAACGAGATCTAATTTTTTTTAAATAACAGATTCAGGGTACGACATACTGAACATACATCACCCGACGAGTCTCTGTCACAAACTAAACATCGTCTATGTTCGCGACCAATGACATTATTTGTAGACTTCAGCTTCTTGGCAATCTTCAAAATTGAATTGTACGCATTATATTTTATCCCTGGATGAATTTTCTCAAGATTGTTCAAGTGGCTCCTAAAAGCACTTCTTATGCTTTCATCTTTATATGGGCATTCTTCTGCTTGAAATGGAATATTCAGATGAATGGCATACAATACAAGTTCCTTCTCGTATATCTCCATTAACGGTTTGATTTTCTTTAATCCACCAACTCCATATTCTATTGGTTCTGGATAAGTCCAACCGATTCTTTCAACATCACCAGCAAATAAATTGATAAGAAAGGTTTGTACATAGTCATCCAAATTATGTCCAGTCGCAATTACATTTGCTCCGCATGATTCCGCAAGCTGATCAATCGCCCTTCTTCTAAAAGTTCCACACATAGAACATGATGAAATTTTCTCTGAGGGCCTTACTTCCATGGCGTTGTCCATTGATAAACCAAAAAGTTCGCTGAAACTTACCACTCTGTTTTCAACGCCTATACTGGAACAAAAGCATTTTACAATATTTAGAGATTCGTCACGATACCCCTTAATTCCCTCATCCACAGTAATGGCTACGAGTTCAGGGTTTACGCCGCTAAGTATGTTTTTTAGTATGTTCAAGAGGGCAAGACTATCTTTACCTCCAGATACTGCAACTGCCACCCTATCACCATGTTTTATCATGGAAAATTTTGATAATGTTCTTTTTGCCTTATATTCTACTGATTTAATAAAACATTTTTTACACAATAATTCTCCAGAGTAGTTCCTTAAGTAAATGGCATTGCTTTTCTTGCACTTGCTACACTGTTTGGACATCTGAATAAACAATGTCTGGGGACATTCATCATTAATATTTTTTACCGTCTTGAGCATAAACTAGTAAAATGTGAGTAATTGCTGGGTAGAATTTTTCTAAAAGCATTTAAGTATATAACTATAAATTAATTTTTGACTTGACTGCCAGCCATGACGTTATTGATGAAATTAATCTTAAAATTATAAATATTTTGAATAACGACTCCAGTTTACCGTTTGTTGAAATTGCAAAACAAATCGGAATATCGGATGCCACGGTTCACATAAGAGTGAGACGTCTACTTGCCGCGGGAATTATTAAAAAATTTACAATAGCTTTGGACAACAATAAGCTTGGTTATGATCATCTTGCATTTATGGGCATAAACATAGAACCTGGAACTGCCGATGAAGTAACAAATAGTCTTTCAACCATTGAAGAGGTCCTAGAAATCCATGAAATGCATGGAAGATTTGACCTTCTCTTAAAAATAAGAGCAAAGAATTTGGAAGAAATGCGTGATATAGTTGTAAACAAAATAAGAAAATTGCCCAGGATTATTGAGACTGAACTGATGACCGCCTTAAAGACCAGAAAGGAAGATCATATGGTACCAATGATGGACCATGATTTGTAACTATGGCCATTTCCTAAATTTTATATCTACATTCTCTGTTTGTCTTTCTTTGAAGATGTCCACCAGTCAAGATAATCATCATGGTATTTTTTCCTGTCATTACCCTCATCCCTAAAGGTTTTATCTCTTAATTCATCCATTTTTTCCCTAGATGCAAAAAGACCGCAGCTTTTGCATATGAAATTCTTGGTAGCACTATCCAGCTTTAATTCTCCACCACACTCGGGGCAAAAATTAGACAATGTATCAATTATTAGGGTAACCTTATAAAAAACGTTACGTGATTTTCTTTCTTCGCTGTGTTTGCTTCACATTTGAACGAGATATGAAATTTGCTAATCATTTGATAAAATAAAGTCAGCCAGTTCCTTGACCATAGCTCCCATGCGATAAGTACTTGGGATAATATCCACGTTTATTTGGAATTTCTCTAGCATTTTTGAAGTAGAAGGTCCTATGGACACAACAAGTAGATTATGGTTTAGCCTATCTTTTAGTGAATCAATCTTATTGTTTGTTTTTGCGAATTCAAAGAACTCCTTAACTGCGGGTGGGCTTGTAAAGGTGATTGCATCTATAATACCTGTCATTATATCTTCTATAAGTTTTCTAATTTTCTCTTCAGTGGGAGCCACGTAATCATATCCCATTTCCTTTAACATGATTCCGTTTTTTTGTTCAAGACTTATAGAATATGAATATGACGAAAATTCAAACACTTTTGAACCTAAAGATTCAAGCTTCCGCTTAAACGAATCAGAGTAATCACCGTGCCACAGTATTCCAATATTTTTATTTTTAACATCAAATTTTCTTACAAGGTCGAAAACTCCATCAATCGTATTCATATCAGGAACAAAGTTAGTTGCAACACCAAATTTTCTCAATTCCGTTGCTGGTTTGTTACTTCTTGCTATGACTACGGTATCACGTAACTTTTCAATTACATTGTCTAACTCGTGCAATTTATCAACATTTTGAAAAAGAGCGAAGACTCCAACGCCAGTCATAAAAACAAAAAAATGCATTTTCTTGCGACAGACTGTATCTATAAATTTATTACAGTCAGAAATTAGTGGATTGTTATTTCTAATACCTATAGTTGGGGCTATGTAAGGAACACCTCCGAATTTTCTCACAATGCTCGCAAGTTCAGAGGCTCTTCGACTTGATGTAATGGCTACGGTAATTCCACGTAATGACATGCAACAATCATGTAATATGAGAATAATTAAAACTTCAGGTACAAAGGATTTAATTCAATTTAGACTAGGTCACTTGTAAAATTCAGTCCGAAAATTTTTTATGATATTTTCTAGAAGTATATATCACTCGATTCCGCTGATGGGAGGATCATTTTTTGGTTTCTCCAGGCATGGTTTGTGCTCTACTTTAACCTCCCATCAGACTCTAAATTGTTAAGTAAGAATCTTTGAAAACACTGATATCTTCTACTTGTGATGAGAGATCAATACGGATCTGGAAATGGAGGATTGTATTGGTATAGTGTTCTCTGTTTGAACACTATAAATGATGACAGCATGCATCATCTCCAAGTACACCCCCTTTATCCACGTCCGCTGAGAAACTACCTTAGCTAGTAAAACATCTTAAAAGTTGGCAACTCTAAGAACAGCTATTCCAAGGAGCATTGTAAGACTGTGGGAAGTAAAAGATGGAGATAAGTTAGATTGGGAACGGAATGTTATAGATGCTAAAAATGGTCTTAATAATTACAAAAATTGCAAAATAGAATTATAATTGTGGAAATTTTTACCTTATTCGTTTGTTATTTATTGTCTATAGGACATAATTATTACTGCAGCTGATGGGTTCGTTGGTTTTTTCTTGCTCAGCTGGCAACGTAGAGATCGTCCTCCCATCAGCTGGCAAGAAGGTATGCGTCCTGGTGGGCGACTATTTACCAATCTACGATTCATTGTAATAAGCCCACAAGTTTTTAATAATCAAATGAAGATTCTATTATTTTAAAATATTTCCGTTTCTTAACTCTAATTTCATGTGTTCATCTTTTACTTGCTCTATTCTCAATTAATTTCTACATTTGTCTTGCATACATTGGGGGAATTCCATCAATGGCGGAAGTTTTCTTGTCTATTGAACTTTTGTTGCATGGACATTATCGATTTTATAAGATTGAAATATCCTCCTTTCTACTCTATTCCGCATTGTCATATTTGGTATATTATTAAAATAGCATAAGAGACTAATTATCTCAATTAAAACTCAGTTTCAATCAGATACTTCAAAGAATTAATCAATAAACTTTGAAAAATTATGATTATACCCAATTAAAACGATAATTTTGCATCTCATTCTAAAACTTTTGAGGTGCATGGACTTTTCTCTTCATATCCATTATTTGGATCCGTTCGCCCGTCAAATGCCATGCACCTTTTGAAAGAAATTAATTGAATTAAATTAAACCTTTTTGATTTGTAGGATTCCCGAAATTCCATCTACTATTGCTTCATTGTAATTTTGAATTTCCGCAATATCCTGATCTCCACATAGTTCAAGTAGCGGTATATTTGCAATTGCACATCCTGATGCAGTCGTAATATCGGTCCTTGATGTACATATTATACCTGACGGAGATACACCATTGGATTTCAACGCAAAAATCGAATATGCACCTACGCTACTCCCTACTGCGTATGGAAAAACTAAAACATGATCCTTTACAAATTCTCCATACAATTCGTGATTCTTATCAGTTATCATTCCAGTCAAATGATCCACCGAAGATAGGAAGTTGATAGGTTGCTTAGTTACCAGAATGCTTCCCCTTGCCTTCCCTCCTACAATTACTCTACATCTTAGAGAATAGCTCATGGTAAGTGTCTTACCTAGTATACTTCCTTATTATGGATCTCAAATCAGTCAAACATACTGATACACCGGAGGATTTGTTGAGATAGTGGGCTGCCTTTACGCTGTTTGTTATTACGCCGTCGTATTCTTCATGTGTTAACAGAGGTGACAAACACGTACATGCATCACAGATTAGACTTCCACCCGCATTTTCAAGTATCTGAGCAATCCCAGAATTAGAAGCTTTTTCGTATAGAGATCGTGGACAGAAGATCATACATTTTTTCGAAAATTTCTTGCCGTCTATCATGTTTGATAATAACTCTAATTCATGCATCCCAAGTTGTGGACTTCCTAGTGCTATTACATCTCCGGATTCAGTAGTATTGAGCTCATCCATTACTGACTTTTCTTCCTCTTTTCCAAATGAAATATTGTTACCGTTTATTTCCTTATTAGAGAACATTCCGCATACGCCCGAAGTTCCCAATGCAGCGGCTAATGACTTACTCTTATAGATGTCTATGTTGCTAATTTCAGGACCGAATGAAACACAGCTTTCTTTTATGGATTTGCCAGAAAAATATCCCAATATTCCGTAATCTAGTTCCGTATTGAGCTCTGTTTCTATCTTAATTTTGATTTTAGGATCCCTTATGCTTCTAATTCTAAGATCCGAGTATGGGGCCTTGCCAGTTACCGCACTTGCTAGGGCGCTGAGGGAGCTTTCTTTGTTGGTATGTAAACCAAATACTGAATTTGCCATTACTGCCGCGTTACTTTCTGCAAAACTAACATTATGTCCCCTATCTGGTAACTGAAATAATTCATAAGGAATACATGAGAATGAAGGAATAGACCCCATTTTATCATAAGCTTTGACTATTTCCATCTGTTGTCTTTTGAAATTGTTAGATAGGTTATTCTGTTTGTGACTGTCATATCCCATCGGATTTATTGTAGTAGGAACTAAAAAGCGCATTTCTTCACTATTTTTTGTAAGAAATTTGACTCCTGCGTCCCCTATTGTGTTGTAATTTACTCCAGAAAGATGGACCCAGTCTACAGGAATTAATCTTTCTGCATTGGTTGCTTTACCTATTGATAACAATATCTTATATGCTATTGAAACAGCTTGACCGTGCTTTTCATCTAGCGCATCCTCCTCCTCTCTAGTTAGGTGCACAAACATTATGATGTCACTGGACTATAATAATCATGAGTGCATATTCACAGTAATGTGTATTGACAGTAATCCCTATTTCTGAAGCTATTGAATAGAATAAATAGAGATTGTTATCATCATATTGACATGGAATGTGCAGTATATGATACATATGTAACAAAAAGCGATGGAAAGACTATGCACTTTGACGTTATAGTGGACTCTTCAACTCCACATGAAAAAGCATTAGAATATGGAAAGGAATACTTAAAGGACGCCGGTCAAGAAGGTCAAAAAATGACTCAAGAGGAATGTCAATTTTGTCATGTGCAAGAAGCACCAAAGATAGTTGAAGAGAATATACAACAAAACGGCTACTTTATACAAAAGATGGAAGGATGTCCGTAGAAAATAAAACCCTTTCGCTTATTTTTTTTTGCTTTCAATTAGTCTGGCCAAATTGCTTTATCACTAGATTAGCCATTAACATTTTAAGTTTTGCAAGATACAATTAATTAATTAATTATAAATTAATTCTTATTCGGATTATTTTCTAAATTCATTCTTTATCATAGAGAAAGCACGATACATTATGATTTTGTTCTTTACTTTCCAATTGTGGTTCTTTTTTACATATTTCCATACTATATGGACATCTATTGAAAAATTTACAACCACTTTCTGCAGGTGCTGAATCAAAATTTTTTATTCTAATTACCTTTTCTTTGTCTATATTCTCAAATTTAGGTTCAGAAATGGCATCCAACAAAGCCTGGGTATAAGGATGAAGTGGACTAGACAGTACCCTGTCTATTGATCCACTTTCAACTATCTTGCCAGCATACATGACAGAGATTTCGTCTCCAATGTCTCTTGATGTTGTCAAATCATGGGTAATGTAGAAAACCGTAATTTTACGATTAACGCTTAATTGCTTTACTATCTGGAGTATCTGTCCTCGAATTGAAACATCAAGCATAGAAACAGGCTCATCTGCTATAATTAATTTTGGTTCAATAACTAGTGATCTGGCAATAGCAACTCTCTGTCTTTCCCCACCAGATAACATATGAGGATACTTTTCTGCAAAAACTGTGGATGGTTTAAGGTTCACATCATCCAAAATGGCAAGGATCTTTTTAATTCGTTCTTCATTTGAGTAGTCTTTATAAAAAATATCAATTGGTTCTTTTATGATATCAAAGACTTTCATTAGTGGATTAAGTGAACTATACGGATCTTGATGAATCATTTGTGCCTGTTTGCGAAAATTTCGAAGTTCTTTGCCTGTCTTTCTGGTAATATCACTGCCATTGAAAATAATTGAACCTGAATCTGGATCGATTGCGCGCAAGATTATTCTAGCCAATGTAGTTTTGCCAGAACCTGATTCCCCTACCAAAATGGAAACTCGTCCTTCTGGAATGCGTAGACTGACACCATCTAATGCTTTTTTATAATATTTTTTTCCACGATTCATAAAAGAAAATACATTTGTCTTAAGCGGGAAGTATTTTTTGACATCCTGTACTTCTAAAATGTTCCTCAAAAACTGTAAATATTGACGACAAGATGTAATTTAAACGATTTGTATCTCCATTAGTATATTATATCTAATTAATTATTTAGAAATATTCGCAATTTCAATAAAGTTACCATGACCAATATTTGATTGGTCCACTATCCCATCCTCCATAACTATCTTGCCTCTCACGATAGTAATAATTGGCCATCCTCTCAGTCTCCAACCATCATAAATAGTATAGTCAGAATGTGAATTTAAAATATCGGGACTTACGATTTGTTCTTTTTCTAAATCCACAATTGTTAAATCGGCATCAGACCCTTCCATTATTGTCCCTTTTTTTGGAAATAGTCCAAAAATTCTTGAAGCATTCGCGCTACAAATTTCAGATATCCTAATAAGATCGACTCTTCTCTTATTTACACCCTCACTTAACATTACTGGAAGCATTGTTGCTAATCCTGGAAATCCTGAGAGAGCATTCCAAAAATTCCCGTTTGCCTTTTTTCTCTCAAAATCATTGGCAACGTGGTCCGTTCCTATAGTATCAATTATGCCCAATCTTATGGCGTCCCATAACTTTACAATATTTCTTTTTGATCTCAGAGGAGGGACCACTTTCCCCTTGATATTATCATAATCAGTACTATGTGTTAAATAATGAGGACATGTTTCAATCCAAATTTTTAGGTTTTTATATAATCTTTTATTTCGGTAAATTTCATATAACGCCTTTGCCGATCCTATGTGAACAAAATACAGATTTGGCTCAAAATTCGATGCAATTTTCATTATCTTTCTTATTGAATAGATTTCTGATGATTCTGGTCTCAATGATGACCATAACTTGAGGAGGTCTGAACTGACATGCTCATTCAACTTGCGCATCTCTTGTATGTTTTTGGAACATTGTGCATGGTCCTCTGCGTGTACTAGTATTATAGAACTTAACGCTGAACCTTTCCTAATTATTTCAGCGAGTAGTTTATCGGTCATATCAACTTCAATTTCTTTTAGCGATATATCACCGGGATTGAGATCAACCAGAATTTTTTTAAGATCAGATCCCAAATTCATATAAATTTTAAAAGAATTAATTCCTATCCTTTTCAGGTAACTCATATCGTTAACTTGACTAGGTTCAAGAATAGAAGCATGCACTGCATAATCGGTTATATGAGTATCCTTGCTTACAAGGAGATGGTTGACAATTTTTCTATAGGTACCGTCAAGTCTAATCATTCTCATTATTGTTGTTACTCCGCCTGTCACAGCGGAGGCCGATTCGGTTATTGCAGCACTGTTTATGGGTGTATAAACTCCGTAATGAACATGTGGGTCAATAATACCTGGGAGAATGTATTTGTTCTCTGCATTAATTATTTTATTTGCGCTAACATTTTGAATTGTTTTCTTTAATGCTTTTATCTTTCCGTTTTCAATAAGAATATTGGTATTAACAATACCATTGAAGGGAATAATCGCATTTCCATTTTTGATAAGAATGTCGCAAGTATTATTCAAAATATCATGAATATGTCAATTAATATTAATTTAATCCTTTGTAACTCGTAATATGATTTAAAGTTCATCTAATATCGTCCAATCCTTAAAGTGATCACGAATGGGTTCTATTGCTTTATTCAAATAAATGGAAACGTTATCTTTCAAATCTTTAGGGTGAATCTTTTGCTGATTGTAGTCGTGTTCAAGATTCATATAATTATCATAAACTATATTTCCACCATATTTGCTAGGTCTATCAATCTGAAATTGTGAGAATCTGTGGAAAATCACATACTTTATGATCTCTAATATAGGATTATTTTCTGATACGCCAATAGGACAATAAGCTCTAGATATTTTATTTTTAATCATACTATCATCATCGTGAATCGATATGCCGCCCATTTGATTAGTTTTGCTCATTTTACTTGAAATCCTGTAATCATCTTGGTCAGTCACATCCTGAACAAATTTTGATGGTTCACTGAGGCCAGGGAGTAAATGATGATGTACGGAAACTGGTACTTTCCATCCCAATTTTGGGAAAATTTCTCGTACGAGCATGTGAATTTTTCTTTGATCCATTCCTGCGTGAACAATGTCCAAATCTAATGCCTTAATATCTGCTGACTGCATTGAAGGATACATCAATTGCGAAAAATCAAGTTTCTCTTTTTCAGTTCTACCCATAATAGTCAGCGCTCTTAGCGTTCGAGATAGTGTCATATGTTTACTAAAGATCATAAAATTTTTCCAATATTCGTCATAATTATCATACAGCGTTGATCCTAAAATGATATTTACCCCTGGACAAAAAATTTTGAAAGCCTCACTATAGTATTTGGAAACCTCAATTATTTTTTCCCAATTATTGTCTAACTTATTATTTATGTACGTGTGCCAATCGGCAAGAAATACGTTACAATCAACACCTGCCTCAATGAAATCATTTATTTTGTAACCAGTCAGAATTAGGCTTCCCAAATGAAGTTTTCCAGAAATTTCTAGACCAATGTAGTGGCGAGGTTTTGAATTAGTTTCGAAAATTTGCCTTAGTTCATTTAACTCAACAACCTCTTGGGTAGGTTCTTTCAAAACACGTGCAATCCTGCTTTCGACATCCATGAGCTAGTTAAAAATATAGATCGGATTTATTATTTTTACCTCTGTAATTACAGTCTGAAATCGTAATTTTAATTCCTTAATATTAATATGTGATAGAGAAGTATGATGTAAGATGAAAATTAAAGATCTTTTTGGCGGCGAAATAGTTGGTACGGGTTCTGATTTTATAGTAGTTCTTAAAGGTAAAAACAGGCTTTTGTTACAATTCACCTCTCACAATATAATAAAACTAAAAAAAGAGGCAACACCTTATGGCTCATCAATATAGGAATATTTTATCCATTTTCACTACAATCTGACTATTTTTGATAAAAAGTTAAATTTAGTAACGTACAAACTTGCACCAATTGACATCAAAAGTTACAACTGAAGTCTTAGAGAAAGGAACAAAACAAGTAAAAACTATTTTACAAATAGCTCAAAAACAAAAAACAAAAATCAGTTATGATAAAAAAGCAGAATCAGAATTTTTTGTCGATAATTCTGCTCTTGCAGGCTTTACTGGCGAACGGATTCTCTATATGTCAGTGAGAGAATTGATTGAAAATTCATTGGATTCCTGCGAAATAAATCATATATTGCCAGTTATTCGTTTAAGACTAAAACTACTAGACGGCCTGAATGATCTGTGGACTATATCCTGTAAGGATAATGGCATTGGAATACCATCGGAGAAAGTTCCTGTCGCTGTTTGCTCATTCTTAACATCTGGAAAATATGTTGAAAAGCAACAAAGGGGTTTATTTGGAGTTGGTTTGAAGATGATAGCCGCATTTTCAACTAAAGATACAGATCATCCTCTGAGGGTATGGTCTAAATCAGAAGAAGAATCAGAATGCTATTTTGATCTCAGAACGGATATTGGAACAAATAAACCAATCACTCTTTTTAAAAAGAATGTCAAGAATGATGAATCACAAATAGAAGGCGAATCTGGTTTTAAAGTTGAAGCCGTACTGCGTGCAAAATTATCTCCTGTAACAAAAAATAAAATCTACGACTATATCAGTCAAACAAGCATCGTAAATCCATATGCGATCATTACATTTGAAACAGATGAGGGAAAGGTAACGTTTAAAAGAAGAACAGAGATCATGCCATATCCTTCAAAGGAAGTATTACCACATCCTTCTGATATGGATCTTAAAACTCTAAAGAAAGCTATTTTAAATTTTATGAATCAAAAGACGACTCTGCAGGGGATACTTTCTAATTCTTTTCAAAAAATGTCTAATGACAAGGCTAAAGAAATTATTACAAGGGCTGGATTGCCCATAAAACCAGCAGACAAATATGATGAACACGAATTGATTAAGGTGGTAAATGTTTGCAAACATACGAAATTTCAGTCTCCAAATACAGACCATTTGAGCCCAATAGGGGAAAAAATTCTTACTGTTGGAATGACATCTGAATATTCAATTATTCTAAATAAGGAAACAGCCAACTCTGGAAGTCAAACTCAGTTATCTGCCAAAATATTAAAACCAGCATTAACGGCTTATTCTTCAAGAATTTGCGTTGTGAATAATAGGCCAACAATTGTAGAATGTGGAATTGCTTACGGAGGGGATATGCCCTCATTCAAACTCTTTAGATTTGCCAATAAAATTCCACTTCTATATGATGAGGGTTCTGATGTTGCACGAGAAGTAATTTCTGAAGTGGGAATAAATAAAATGGGAATTTCAAAAAAGGAAGTTAAGGAACAATTTTCTCATGTAGAAACAAAATCTGACAGGACCGTAGAATATCTTCCAATCCACATTTTCTTTCATATTTGTTCAACAAAGATACCGTATAAAACTGCAGGAAAAGAGAGCATCGCTTCAGAAGGCGATCTGAAAAAATATATGAAATCATGTTTATCAGATCTTTATAGAAAAGTAAGTGCCCAAATTAGAAGAGAATTAAAGTTAAAGGAGGACGAAAATAAACTAAGGCTCTACAAACATTATATTCCATTCATAATAGATGCGATATCAGAATCAATAAAAATTGATTCAAAAAAGCTATCTCTAGCATTTCAAAATTTGGCAGAAAGATACGTTAGTGGGGAATTAACAAATATTACTAAACAAATCTTTCCAGATTCGAACCAAAAAAGAAACCAAATGACCGATAAAAAGAACACTGTTAACAACGATAACGGGGATGAAAATAACCTAAACAAATTTGATAAGCGAACTAGTGTCTCAAAACATGGTAACAAAACTAAGCTAGATAAAATTAACATACACCGCAAAATTACTAAAAAATAAGATGTAGATTTTCATGGCTACAAAAGATAGACGACATCAAGAAATAATAAATAAAATCAGGAAAATAATGAAAAATGTTGGTGATGATATTCTTATTGAAGGTATTATGCCTAGTCTTGAAATTCCAAAAGTTGGGTATGATAACACTGTCTGGTCCGATGAGAGGAGAATGCTTACCATAGGTAACAAGACAGTTCAGATCGGCCCTAATAGCTCAAAAAAAATACCAACATTTGCACAATATTTAGTCATGGCAAATGCTATAAGAAAATTGTTAGACGAAGAAATGGAAAGTACAATAAGAGGTATGTACTATGCTACCCTAAGCACTGTGGGTGATGAAAAGAATCAACAAAAATTCTGGAGTGGCCAGGATGATTCTGATGATGCAATAAAAGCAATTGAGCTCTTGACAAATGTTCCACGAGAGGAATTTTCTGTTACTTCCAAACCTAAAGGAATGATTTCGGGACCCATAACTCTTAGCGTTGGAGGAGATTTGATTGATTGTAATCTTGGAAGCAGGGCAACATCCCAACTAATTCCTACAAATATTCGAGATCTTGAAATTGTGAAGGTAAAAGCAGATTTTGTGATGGTCGTTGAGAAAGATACTGTACTCAACAATATAAGAAAATCCGGTTTTATACAAAAATACAATGCGATACTGCTAACAGGATCAGGAGAACCAGATCGGGCTACAAGAATGATGGTTAAAATGTTAAATGAAAAGTGGAAAAAGCCAGTAGTTATTTTTGCTGATGCCGACCCATGGGGGTTGGGCATTGCATTACGATACAAAATCGGGAGCGAATCTTTAAGTTACGATAGTGACAGATTGGTAACACCAAACTCAAAGGTCCTGGGAATGATGTTTTCCGATATTTATGAATATAATATACCAAAGGTCGCTAGACTTGCTGCTACTCAAGAAGATCTCAACAGGGCAAATGATATGAAGAAAAAACCATGGCTCCAGGATAAACAATGGAAGAGAGAATTGAATTTGTTTCTAGAGCACAAAGAAAAATGTGAATTGGACGCTTTTTTCAAATATGGATTCAAGTATTTAGCTGATACTTATTTACCAAATAAATTGAGAGAAGCAGGGGTTATCTAGACTGACATATCATCTGATAGTTAATATCAGTACATCTATCAGAATCTTATCAAGTTAGTGAATCGTTAGCCCTTACATCATGCAAACTATATTTAGTTGATGGTCCCAAATAGAGACTAGTCTCTTTATCATTATTTTTGGACTGGATTATGCTAAGGTATGCTACGTAAATAAATCCAATTGTTTGTAATGCGATTAGAGGAACAAATATGGGATTCCCAGATAACAAAGATATGGCTATTGTAACGCACCCATAAACACCAAAAAAGATCTCCAATAAAGTAGTTTTAGTAAATGGTAGAACGTATTTGTTATTTTTCCAATCTTGATTTTTTTCCATTATTCCAAATTTTGGTGTTCTTAAGAATTCATTCCTTCTTCCAAGCAAGGCGTCAAATATGGCCACAGAATTGTTAATGGAAATTCCAGTTGCATAAAAGATCATGAACAAGTAATGAAGTGCTTTTGTTCTCCAATTCTCACGCCAAATTTTTCTAATCATTATCATATATGTTACTGGTCCTAATAGAAGATATACAACGATCCCAATTGCTGGTGCCCAAGCAGTATCATATATCTGATAATTCATCAGTAGCAGAATGGGAAATATGAGGAATTGTATTAGAAATAGGGGATTAATAATGTGTTTGGTTAATTGAATGAATATCTGAATTTTAGTATCTATAGGAAGTTTTCTATGACATAATAGAATAATCAAAAGTTTCTTTGCTACTTGTACGGAACCTTTCGCCCATCTGAATTGTTGACGCTTTGCAGCATTCATTTGGACAGGGAGTTCAGCATTTACAACTAGATTCTCGTCAAACATACACTTCCAACCTTTCATCTGTGCACGAAAGCTCAAGTCTAAATCTTCAACGAGCGTGCTGGTATGCCAACCGCCTGCATCTTTTATACATATTGTCCTCCAGATGCCAGCTGTTCCATTAAAATTCATAAAAAGGTGTGTGAGGCTCTTCGCTTTTTGTTCTATAAAAAAATGAAAGTCCAAAGATACCGCTTGAGCTTTTGTCAATATTGAATACATTTCGTTAATGTGACCCCACCTTCCCTGAACCAGTCCAATCTTTGAATCGTCAAAATAACTTAGGGCCTTTCTTAAAAAATCACTTGCAGGAATAAAATCTGCATCGAATATGGCAATGAATTCGCCCTTGGCAAATTTCAATCCTTCTTTGAGAGCTCCAGCTTTGTAGCCAGATCTGTTTACCCTGCGAAAAACGGTTATACTGAATCCTCCTTTATTATATTTATCAACTAAAGTTTCAATAATATTTGAAGTTTCATCATCTGAATCATCAAGGACCTGTATTTCCATCCGTTCTTTTGGAAAATCCAACCTACAGATTGCATTGATTAGACGAGCAGCGACGTATTTTTCATTGTAAATCGGTAACTGAATTGTTACTAACGGGCAAGTTTTAACATTATTACTCATTTTCTTTTTAATTTTGTGATTTTCTGAATTCCTTATTGACATGTAACTCAGATAATTAAAATTCAAAGTGTAAACTGTCATTATCCAAGCTATTACCATCAAAATGCAGTACAAAAATCCGCTAAATTCTGATATTATCTTCTATCACTACCCATTGTAAAAATGTACAAGTAATTATTTATAGGTTCACTGTAAGTCTAAGAATCCTATTGATTTTTTTGGAATATCTTTACACACTGTGGAGGACAGACATTTTCACAGGCCATACAGAAAATGCAGTCTTTTTCTCTAATCATGAATGGTTTTTTTTCTGAAGCGGGATGTCCTGGTGTATCTAGCCATTCAAAAACATTTACGGGACAGGCTTCAATGCAGGCACCATCAGCTATGCATATATCGAAATCTACTGTAACCTCTGTTCCCCATATTCCAACCTGTCCTGGAGGATCAACTGGACCCCATACCTTTATTCCTTGATAGGTTCCCGTTACCTGGCGTTTTGATTTGAAATCAGGGTCTATTGGACCTTCTATCTTTGAATATGAATTTCCTGTCCCGACAAGAGAGATGCTCGTACTTCCACCTGTCATTGCTGGAGGAGTCTGTGTAGCCGTTGTAGCCGACGGCGGACTTGCTTGAACTTGAGGTTGAGGTACATTCTTGTCTGGAGATTTCACATCTTGGGCTAGAGATGCATCTCGAGATATTGGTTTCATTTTGAGTGGGGTCATTTCATCTAATTTTTTTAATGCATCCTCAGGTGATAATTTTTGTGACTTTTTATAATGATCTATAAGTTTATCACCGATTTTAGTATTCCATATTATTGTGTCGATAATTATTTTTGCATTAGTATCCGTTTTTTGTCTATAATTTTTTATCCAATAGTGATCACCAAAGTATTCCAAGGGCTTGATTTGATAAATAATATCTACAACGTCTCCTGTGACAATTTCAACTGTTATTTCTAAGTTTGCTTCAACCGCTTGTTTAGTTATTACATCAATACCGCTTTCTGTCCATTTGTCTGTAACATAGATTCGATCTGCGTACGAATCGACCTTAAATCCAGAACTCTTTAGACTATTGATTATAGCATTAACATCAGAATGCTCTGTTATTTCAACCGGTATTCTGAAAATTCCTAATCTAGATCCATGTAAGGGATAGACCCCTCTTTTTGCCACCTCTGAAAGCATAACCCAAACGCGATCTTTCAACAGAGCGGACATAAATCAACTAATTTCGACATGTGCTAAAAGTATTTCGATCAATGTCTGATTGATAATTGCGCTAATCTCAAATTATTCAATGCAAATCAAGGATCTTATCATTAGTTCCGAATAATCCATAGTGATACATCAAATTATAGAACAAATCATTTATCGTATACAGGATAAGTTGAACTCAAAATTACCCTGTACTGGACATCATTTTTTTGTTACATATCCAACAGCTTAATGGAATGCTAGGCATTTTAATCACACTAGCAAGACTTTTGTAAATACCTATTCAAAATAAAATATCTGTATGCATACTCTTCTATGGTCGACTTTTAAGAATCCATTCGTAGATCGTATATTTTTCAGAAACAAAGATTAAGAATGGAAATGAAAATAATTTCGATTTTATAAGAAATGTTCTTGTTCACAGAAACATACTCTGTTCTTCTCGGGTAATCAATACGTGCATATAGTCTATATTTTGGATTCACGTAACTAAAAATCGCAACATGAAGTTTACTATTTGTTACCTAATTAATTAAAAGCACTTAAATTATCAACCAAAAAAATATTCTGTTTATTGGGCCGATAGTTTAGCCTGGTAGAATACCTGCCTTGCATGTAAATGAAATTGTGTAGCATTTACAGAGGAAACGTAGGTGGTCGTGGGTTCAAATCCCACTCGGTCCATCTTTGGTACTTCTGACTAGAATATTTGCCTTTAAAGGTCTATTTTCAACTTTTTCAAATTTTTGTTATAGAATAAATTCACAGAAAGAAATTTCGCAACAAGATCCCCATTTTTTTTACTAATTGTTGTAACGCACCTCTAATATATCATGTTTAAAAAGTCAAGTTAATGAAAAATGAATGTATCACAATTATTTTAATATCAGCACTTGCAATAACGCTGATGTCCAATGCGATGTTTAACGGAATACCACAAGCTAGGGCAGAGGCTGGCAAAAATGAGCAAGATAATAAAGCACAGGTAAATACTGAAAGGCAGCAAATTAACAATTGTGTGAAGAGTACACCTTATAAGAATCTGGAATGTAATAATGTTTTTGTTTATGGTGTTGTATGTCTGCCAGGATCGGTATGCAAGTTAGAAAGGTTTGATATACCATTTGACTTAGTCACGCCCTACTAGACTGGCCTGATACTCTTCTCACTAATAGCCGAGTAACTGAAATAAAATAGATTTTTGAAGATTATTTAATACAGCATGTGGTTTGACTTGGTTTGTGAAAATTTTTTAATAATAAAATTGCATTAAGTGTTTCATTCATTAGAGTACAATTTCACTGATTATATGGATATAAGGTCGATATTTGGATCGATGCCACTCCACTTTTCCTTAAATAGGTTATAAGACCTGGGACAGCAAAAGTTATTTTGGGCTTTATTGTAGACAAAACATTGTCTTTTTTTGGCACTGGGAATAGTGAAAATGTTGATAAAAAGAAGTATGAAAGTTTAACACTGAGTATACGACAAACTGTACTAGAACGCTCACATCATAGATGTCAAAAATGTTCTGTTAAATTTAGAGGAAGTAATGGTCCCTTTTTTGAACACATTAACGGGTCATTGAAAGACAATAGACCTTCAAACCTTAGATCATTATGTGATAAATGTTTTGAACATGTCAAAAAGAAAGAGAGTAGAAAGGGATTTCTGGGCGGTATGCGCAATAATCTTGGTCAGATGTTTGGAAATTAAAATAATAATACCTTATGTAGATTCCAGAAATAAATTTCTGTGTTCTTCACAGCAAAAATTTTCTATTTTCATAACACCCATGTTTGAGTTTCCCTCTACGTGGGGCCAACTTTCTCCATGAAAAAATTTACCACAATATGCACAGGTATTTTCCAATTAGGAATAATTGATGCTAGGTTCTTATAAACCACTCAATGGGCCACATGAAGCTATCATTTTTAATTGATATATTCCCACAAAATTGAATTAAATTGATTAGCGAATAAACATATATTTGAAAGTAAGAACATTATTTGATTAGTTGAAGGATCATGAACAATTGGGCAGGGAAATTGTTCCAGCTGTAGATGAAAAAAATATCATTCCTTACGAAAAATGGATCGTCTCTTTCTCGGATTCCAGAAAAAATAATATTAAAATATCTTATCGAGAATTTTTCGCTCAAGGTTTCTATGAAGCTTATGATATAGTTATGACTTTTGCCGAAAAACAAAATGTAGATGTAAAATGGTTTAAAGAAAAACGAAATTGTAGAGGTAGTATTTCCAACTATAAAATTACAAAACTAGAATCCTTTTGTACTTATTGTAATAGAAAGTTTAATCATGTCGACCCTATTCCATGCAATCATGCCAATTGCTACTCAATATTTTGTTCAAGAGAATGTTTGGACGATCACCTCATGTTACTACATAGAAGTAAGACCTAAAAAACTGTAGTTATGTTAAATTGATTGAGAATTAGATTTTGCTAAAATTAGTGTAATTAATTTTATTCTCAATCGGTCTCCCTTAAATTGATCTAGAAAGTGAGAGCTATAATGACAGGGACTATTATCTAACATTTCTTTTATTATAAAACCAATAGTGACGAACTTGCAACTTAACCAATTCTCCCATGATCTAAATTCAATGTCAGATACGGGTTCTAGCAAATCATTTATTATTTCTGTAACAATAGTAAGAGTTCCTTTTTCTTTCAATTTCTTGTAGATGTTTTGATACAATAAGATCCATTGACTTTCCATGCTTTTGTCTATGTAGCTTGGTGGTGGGAGCACAAAAATAAACTCATCTACATAATTATCTGGAAAATATGAAAGTGCGTTTTCGAAAGATTCATTAATCAAGTAAATATTTCTCCCTCTCAATTTATGACGGGCCTTTTGAATTTGTTTGGGATCGATCTCAATGCCTACATAGCATATGTTTGGACTATTTCTGTATTCAAGAATCTTCGCTAATAATTGACCATCACCCATTCCTAGTTCTACTAACACTTTATCAAAAGTAGATATTATTGAAACGATACTGCTTTGGGAACACAATATTTAATTCTTTATTGTTGCGGTCTTAATAATTCAGATTCAAGTAACTGTTGTACGAGTTGAACTACTTCTTGTTCGACCTGTTGCCTTGGTAATCCCAATTTGGATGAAAAATGATCGGCTAACTGAGTAATAGTTTTTGTTCCATCACAACTATTCCAAAAATCAACAATTGCCTGATTGACCATAAATCTCTGCTCTTTTTCATTTTCAAGAATTAACGAACTATCCTCCTGAGTAATCAACCTACCCTTTACCAACGGTTGGTACTTTTCATAATCAACTTGAAACCTCAATTTTGGTCTTCCAAATCCTAGTTTCTCTCTCACCGAAGGTTCTATTCTTTCTATATTCCAGGGTGGATCCCAAACTATTGAGACATTAATGTTGCCTACGCCATCAATTTTTCCTATATATCTCTTAACATCACTAACCAGGGTATCGTGAAGTGGACAACCCCTTGTCGTCATTGTCATTTCAACATCGACATCGTTTGATTCATTTATGTTTACACCATAGATTAATCCTAAATCCACTATATTGACAGGGATCTCCGGATCCATGCATTTCTTTAATACGGAATATACCCGTTCTTGACTAATACTATTTGGCATCCACTATTAAAAACATGCTTAGAGATTAAATACTTTATCCATATCTTAGAAGTTTTTGGCAATACTTTCTTCATACGGTGGCCGTAAGATGCCCTTTTCAGTAATAATTCCAGTTATCAATTCTGGAGGCGTTACATCAAACGCCGGATTAAAAACTTTGATGCCTTTTGGAGCTAGTAACTTGTTGCCTATTTTCATTAATTCATTTTTGTTTCTTTCTTCAATGACTACTTCATTCACTTTACTTGTTAAATCAAAGGTGGAATTAGGAGCTGCGACGTAAAAAGGAATCTCGTGCCTCTTTGCAAGTGCAGCAACCTGGTAGGTGCCAATTTTATTGTAAACATGTCCAGTTTTTAATATTCTATCTGCACCAACTATCACACGATCGATTATACCCTTAGACATTAGATGTCCTACAGCAGTATCAGGGATCAAACTAAAATCAATTCCATAGTGATCTAGCTCAAATGCAGTTAATCGAGAGCCTTGCATCACGGGTCTTGTTTCAGTTGCAATAACGCTTATCTTCTTGCCCATATCCTTTGCTGCTCTAAGTACACCTAGTGCTGTACCGTATGTAACGGTTGCCAGCGAACCTGCATTACAATGTGTTAGTATTACCTCATCGCTCCGTATCATCTCGGCTCCATTCATTCCTAATTTCTTATTTGTTGTTATATCGTCTGTTGCCATTTTTAGAGAGCAAAGAATAATTGATTTTTTGATTTCTTCAACATTATTTTTTGAAGCTGCTACATTCATTATTTGGTCAAGTGCCCAAACCAAATTAACGGCAGTAGGTCTGGTTGTTTTCAATCTGTCGTAGGCAATTTCAAGGTCTCTGAGTAAAGCTTTAGGAGTTTGTGCCTTGCTCGAAATTGCAGCCAACGACATTCCAAATGCGGCTGCAACACCAATAGCAGGAGCTCCTCTAACAATCAATCGTTCTATAGCCCTAGCGACGTCCTCGTATTTCTTGTATCTAACATATACTAGTTTACCTGGCAACTTTGTTTGATCAATCATTACGACTTGATTATTTTTCCATTCTACAGTCAGAAGATCATTTGATCGATTCCTTAATTTCCCATTATATTTGCGGTTCCTGCCATGAAGCATTAATGATTTGATGGTTAATAATGTCTATAATAATTTACCTAGTTAAGGTGATTTTTACCAGACCAATAATCATGGCCCTACACACGGATGTTTTAATGGATATTCAGAAGTTATTACTATTTTGGATAATTGAAGTTGATCTTAATTTATCTATCTATTAATAGGGAACAATAAATAGTAGGTACTAATAGTTAGCAATTATGTCATTTATTAAATTCCGTGTTATGAGATTAAGGAAGTTTACCAAAAATAAATTATATGTTCTAGTAAAATATTTGCTATTTATCTATATAAGTTTCAAGATGAAGATTGGATGGTATTGATAAACAAGTCATATCAACCGTATCAAATTTGAAATCTATTAAATTTCGTCTACTAAATTAAAGTAATTAGACATCATGTTTTCGTAGGAAAGCCTATAATCACGTAATTCAAAAGTACCGTGAAGGGAATGTCTATTGAAATGGATGTAACTGCGAAGAGAAATACAAAAGTTACTAATTCAAATAAATCTGCTTTGCAATATGACCTATTTGATAACATTATAGGGTACGATGATATCAAAAAATTATTTTTCTTATCATTTGAATCACAAAGACCAATTCATATTTTGCTCGTTGGTCCACCTGCATCAGCAAAAACGTTGTTTATGCTAGGATGCATGAAACTTGAACGTTCTTATTTTACGCTGGGTACACATAGTACCAAATCTGGGATGCTCGACTATTTATTTGAAAAGCGTCCGAGATATTTGATTATTGATGAGATTGAACATATGTCAATCAGAGATCAGACAGTTCTCCTTAGTCTCATGGAAACCGGAATAATAGCAGAAACAAAGCACATGAAGACAAGAAATACACAAGTCAAGACATGGGTATTTGCTACTACAAATGAAATTAATCACATGCTCACTCCCTTGCTTTCGAGATTCCTGGTGTTACATTTCAAACAATACAAATTTGAAAATTTTCTGGATATATCAATTCACATGCTGGGTCAAGAAGGTATTGCAAAGGATATCGCAAATGAAGTCGCTACCCAGGTATGGCACAATATGAGATCTAAGGATATAAGGGACTGTATAAAGATCGCACATCTTGCCAAAACGAAGGATGACGTAATTTGGATTGTCCAGACTCTCCAAAGATATAACAAGACGTCTAATATTTCTGAGAAAAAACAATAACAAACTTAAACTGAGCTTTAGTTACTATTGTTATTCTTTAAAAATTATTAGATATCCATTGGGGCTTGGCTATTTACTATAACCATGCTTCAATGCTTTATTTCTTCATCTTTTAATCAAGGCTAAGAGATAATTTTACCACTAAAAACCAAATCCGCCACCGTCAAATCCGCCACCGTCAAATCCGCCACCGTCAAATCCGCCACCGTCACTTCCTGCATCTTGAGAATCTACACCAGAACTATCTGAATTACTGTCACTATCTGCAGAAGTATTGTCTGCATTTCCACTATTATCTGCGCTGGCCCCACCATCAGTAAGCGAGCTTTCCATAGGATTTAATGCTAGACCCAATAAAGACATCATGGAAGTGAAAAACAGGATATCCATTATTCCAGCAAAAAGCATCATCGGCATCCATGCTCTATTTGAAACCATAAATGAATCCAGTTGTGATTTGTCTCCATTATTATAGTATTGCTGCATTTTTTGAACCTTATCCTGTAACTCTTTCTTCTTATTGTCAAGAAGACTCGTGCCCGTCTCTGTCATTTTTAATTCGATTTTTTTCCTACCTAAGAATCCTCTCTTTTCATTACTTATTACCAATCTCTGGAAAGCAAGATCATTTACTATTAGTTCAACTTCAGACTTGGATAATTTAGCTACTCGTGATATCTTGTCAATATTATTCATTCCTCTTGATATTGCATCGAGAACTATGAAATGATTAGGACTGTGACCAATATTGACTTCCTTGGACATATTCAATTAATCTACATAAGTTTACTTAAATCATTCGTTTTCGGCATCTTGAAGTTAGGAATTTTCAGTCTCAAACATACTAAAGGAAGCTGGAGATCTTCATGCTATGTTCATAGCGTGAAGAAATTGACAGCCAATTTTTGAATTTTTTGGTTAACTACCATATTATTTTAAATTGTGAATTAATGACTTTTAAAAAGATTAAAATTATTAATTTCAAAAAATTTGGTAAATGGCCGGTACAGACAATTTCGGAGTCGAAAATGGAATGGGGCATAGAGCCGTAGAATGGATGAATTCATACTCAAAGGAGAAAAAAATGGAATTTAAGGCGAAGCTTGAAGGTTACCAGATTTCATCAAAAAATTTTGGAGATTTTGAAATCATCTCATGGAGAGGTAATTGGTCCGATGCACGCAAGATAATTATTAAGGCAAGTACCAAATTGAGTATGAAAGTTATAGAATCAGGTTACCATCAAAAAGATAATCTTTTGATTTCATTTTTTGGCTTTGGAAAAGAATTTGGTAAAGTTTACAAGAAAGGTAACTATATTGGAACTATTGTATTAGGAATGCGTTCCGGAAAATGGTATATAAAATCAGAAAAACCCGGATAATTCATAATTGCTAAATAAATTTTCGAACATTAAAAAAGTTGGATATATTTACTACATCATCTTTTTATCTAGTAACATTATCTCTTGAATAAAAAGTCACATAGACTTTTTCCGGCAACATTAACACATTCGTTATACAATTCTTCTTGATTTTTATTATTGTCATTTTGGGGAGGGAGTCTGTTAGAAAAATCGTTTGATGAATCTAATTTAGCTGGGCTGGGCCTATCTCCTAGTATTAGGTCCAATTCCTTAATTGCATTATCTCTAAGAATAGTAAAATGTACTTTATCTCCAACATGTTTCTGACTTTCAAGATATGCTAGGATATCGTCAATCTTCGTTACTTCTCTATTATCAATTTTTAATATAATATCTCCTCCAACATCAACATCTCTTCCGTTAAACGTAGTTGTAGTTGATCCTGCGCGTAAACCAGACTTGTCAGCCGGACTGCCTTTCGTGATAGTAGTTATTAGAAATCCTTTTGTCTGATTCAATCCAATCTGTTTGGATAAATCTGGAGTAAGACTAAGACCAACTATTCCAATGTATGGATGGTGGTATGAACCGTTTTGGATAAGGGATGTTGCAACTTTACTAATGGTGTTAGATGGGATAGCAAAACCAACTCCAGAATAGACTCCAGTATTCGAAAAAATTGCAGTATTTATTCCAACTACTCTACCTTGGGTATCAATGAGAGGACCTCCTGAATTTCCGGGATTAATAGCTGCGTCCGTTTGTATAATATTTGGGATAGAAAATGACGATCCTGCTCTAGCAAGATTATCTTGATTCTCATCTGACGGTAATAGCCTACCCAAACCACTTACTATTCCTTGTGTCATTGAACCCGACAGTCCAAATGGATTTCCAATTGCAACAACCGATTCACCAATCCTTAAAGAAGATGAATTGGCCAGAGGCAGTGGTGCTAACTTATCTGATGAAATATTTTTTACCTTAATGACAGCCAAATCTGCAAATTGATCCACACCGACAAGGTCTGCAGGATAAACATTACCGTCTAGAAAAGTAACTTGCAATTCATTGACATTATTGGTCCCTGGTGTTACGACATGATAATTTGTGATTACATGACCATCTTTATCGTAGACAAACCCCGAGCCTAATCGCGATCCTAATTCATTAGAATTATCTTTTTCAGTCACTTGTACTACCGATTTCTGAACCTTTGTAAAGAGATCTGGAAGAGACAAGGGACCTTGGGTGGTAGAGTTTTCATTTGTCGGCATTTGAGCTGACACAAACTTGGTAGAAGAACTAAAGGTTTCATAAGAGATGATTGCAATCAAAACCAAAAATGAGATTGCCAGTAATACTTTCCTTTCGATCATTTCCTTAACTTTATCCTATTATGGATAATCCTATATTTGAACTATAGTAATTTAATTCGAGTTATCTCTTCTAACACAAATTCTATTTCACTATTGTCTTTTCCCAGTGATTATCCACTTCGTCCTTATCAAATATGTGATATCCATTATGCAACTCCGTGCTATTCTTAATCATAATTATCAAGTGGGAAAATCTTGCATTTGGCCTCAGTACAAAACGATACAATGAAATTCAAGTATCTTTTGTATCATTGATATGACAAAAGATGAGTCCTCATTTACATTTCTGAAATACAAGAACCTTAGCGACATGCTAAAAGTGATATTATTTTCTTCTCAGTCTGCTTTAGGATTGACTCCTATGCTTTATCACATAACGCATAAGGGAAAAGAAATTCTCTTTATTGAAACCGGGGCGCTGGGTGGAGCATTAGTTCACTACATAGTTGAAAAGGAAAAACCAAGTAAGAAATTCATTGAATTGAGGCAATTAACGGGAGAACACAGCTTTGCGGAAAAGATAGGAAATGATGCACATTCGATTTATATTCCTATACTTGAATTGGATAGCACGTCCATTGAATTTCCACTTTAAAAGTTGGTGGTATGCGGTAGGATACGAAATTTTTTGTGAGTTAAAGAACAGCTCTTCAATTAACAGCAAATTGAAGAATCGTTCTACGTTGGCTGTTCAAAATATTAATCCTAGGAAATTCTTTCTATTGCAAGATTAATAAATTTGTTATTAATTGGTAGTAAAATAAAATTCGCACTAAAAAAGGAGTCATTATCATAGTTTCCTGAATAAAGTATGATCTGGAAACACTGCACCTATGGATTTTGGATATTGGATTTTTCAATTTTGAGGACTTGGGTTCCTCACAAATAATCAATAATACATCAAGTACGATACAATATTCACCATGATTAGGGACGATTCAAGAACGAGAAGGTTCAACGACCGGAAAAAATCGATATTCTGATTTTTAAGATGGAACTTCCTTATAGTAGCCTTGTAATGTAGTCATAGATAGTATCGTAGGTTTTAAAAATAGCGGCATGGATTAATAATGCATGGTAGATGAAAGATTATCTCAATTTTTAAAAGAAGGTAAGGATTGGGAGAGGAAAGCAACCAGTATACCAGGAGTATTTTTAATTAAACTGCCCGAATACAAAAGCAGACCTGCATACATAGCTATTGAAATTAATCCGGTCGATACGTCAGGAATAGCAACAAAAAAACGTGGAATATTAATTAAATCTCGTTCTGAATTGGAACAAATAAGCAATATTCTGACTAATGCAAAAATTGTTCAACTTGCCACTAGTATAGATGAAGTAAATCCCGAAAAAAAGAGTAAGCCCCTATCTAGTGAAACTGACGTGTATGAGATCTGATAGAAGGAATGAGGATCAAAGAAATGGCATTAAAAGAACCTCAATTTTTATGACCGGCCCATTTTTAATCATTACTTATTTTAATAATCGGAGATAGTTTGTTACATGTCTTTGAATGAACAAACAATTTACTTCAATCACCCTCTTCTTAGGAGAAATATTCTACAATTTAGAGAATATCAGAAAATGATTGCTAATTCTGCCATGACTAAGAATACTATGGTAATTCTCCCTACCGCATTGGGTAAGACAATCATCTCTTTACTTGTATGCATTAATACACTCTATAATAACAGAGAGAAGAGAATTCTGATCTTAGCGCCGACAAGACCACTTGTGAATCAACACAGGAATTCATTTGTATCATGCATAAAATTACTTGACGATCAGATTGCTATGGTAACGGGAAAAATACCTCCGCATGCAAGAACGACTGTGTGGAATAAAAAAGTGATAAGACTTGTTTTCTCGACGCCAGAATTAGTAAAAAACGACATCATAGAGAAGAGACTTTCGCTGAAAGATTTTTTTTTGATAGTATTTGATGAAGCACATCGTGCAGTGAAAGATTACGCATATACCTTCATAGCAGAACAATATATGCAACATTGTACCCATCCGCTAATTCTCGGATTAACTGCTAGCCCTGGGTCGGAAAAAAACAAAATTCAAGAGATTTGTAATAATTTGTTTATCGAACATTTAGAATATAAGACTGAGGAAGATGCTGATGTAAAACGATACATTAATCTCATAGATGTAAAATGGAAATGGTTCGATCTTCCTTCAGAGTATCACTATGTTAAATCAATTTTGAAGACGATGTTAGTAGAAAAATTAGATTGGTTAGTCTCCAGAAATATCATAAAAAAGAATTCAAGATGGATTTTCAAGAGAGATCTGATTTCTCTTGGTGAACAGCTGAGATATAGCTTGAACGTTAGGTTAGTAGAAGAACGACCATCATTATACTTTGCGTTAATGCAACAATCAATTGCCCTATCACTAATGCATTGCATTGAATTAATAGAAAGTCAAGGATTTTATTCTCTTTGGATTTTTTTGAACAGGACGCAATTAGAAGAAAGCAGGAGTCACAGATTGTTATTAAACGATCATAGAATAAAAGAAGTAAAAGGGTTGATTGAACAATTGAAAATTGAGCATCCAAAGATTGAATATCTTATTAAAATCCTAAAAGAAAGATTTGGTTCTCAATTTAATTTGAATGGGAACAGTAACTTGACCTATAGTGCTTCAGAGAAAAAGTCTCGAGTGCTTGTCTTTACTCAATATCGAGATACTGCACAACATATAGTTGAGTTACTGAATAAAAGCAAGATCAAGGCATCAAGATTTGTAGGTCAATCTGAGAAACAAGGTGATCCTGGTATGAAACAGGAAGAACAGAACTCTATATTGGAATATTTTAAAGAAGGAGACTTTAATGTTTTAGTGGCAACTTCTATTGCAGAAGAGGGACTTGATATTCCAGAGGTTGACCTTGTTGTATTTTATGAACCAGTACCGAGTGAAATTAGGCATATTCAAAGAAGAGGAAGAACTGGAAGAAAAAATATTGGTTCTGTAATAATTCTTGCAGCAAAGGATACAATTGATCAACGATATCTCGACGTTAGTAGAAAGAAAATCCAAAAAATGAAATCGGTCCTTTCATCCACTAATGCATATCTCAAATTCAAACCAGTTAATAGAATGATCGTAAAACCGGATCCTATGACCAAATATGAAATTGATTCTCTTAATTCATTTTTGGACAAATTTGGGGAAAGAACAAAGATAGAGTCACTATTGTCCAGTAAAAATAAAATTTTGCATAATAAAATTTTATATTCCTCAGACGATCACACTATGGTACAATTTAAGAGACAAGTAGAACGAACTGCAAGGGCGATATATTCTGTTGTAACTATTCATGGAAACAACGGATTAAAGATTGAAACTCTTCATAATGTACTTGGCGTAAACGCTGAACTTACAGACGCAGCACTAAAAATGCTCGAAAAATTGAAAAAAATAAAAATTATTGGTAGGAAGGTAATTATTTCTGATAACGTAGCAAAAATTCGAGGACAGATTTACAACATTGAAATTGAAAAGGTGGTAATGGGTAAAGCACTTGTACTGGTGAATGGTGAATGGCATGCTAGATTGCACCACTATGATTATGGCGGCCCAAGAGAGTTAATAAGAAAAGGAAGAGAATTCAAAGCCATTGGGGAATTGTATCATGATGATGATAATTTGAATATACGCGTAAAACAAATCTTGTAGATGAATATGATGTGTTTAAGTGATAGTTTGCATCATAAAACTTGAGTTAATTAATCAGCCGAGTAAATCTGGTTTATGTTGATTGATTATCCTTGATAAGCCATTCATATAGTTTTTTGCAAAACTCGTAATGGGTTGAGAAGAATACCATATACATCCAAGTACCTGACAGTCGTGGCACGTTCTAGCTATATCCCATTGAGGTGCGCTCCAGATTTCTTCGATACCTTGTTCGAGCAAATTATAGGTGTTCTCTGACTTGTTAAATTTCCAACAGGGTACCATTACAGTACCATCCGCGTTAACAAAAGTACTCTTCCATACTCCGCACTCATCGAAAGTAGTACGCCCATACTTGATAATTTGTTCAAAATACTCCGGTGGGATCATTATTTTAGGAAAAGTATTTTTTTTACCATAATCCAAAATGCTTTCACAAACTTTAATCATAGTTTTTCTATCTGGCAATAACGAGTACGATACATCAGCTCTGTCTTCTACAAAAGTTAAGGAAACTGCGTTTGAACCAAGTTCTTTAGCTTTGTCAAAATAACTTTGATCAATAAATTCATCTGTGTTAAATTTTGTAATTACGCTATTGAAATAGTGTGAAATGTTACTTTGATTGAGGAGTGCAATGTTTTCCATAACTTTATGAAAGGTCTTGCTTGATACACCTCGTACTTTACAATACGGTTCTTCATAAACAGAGTCAATACTACAAGTAATAAATTGGATGTATTGTCTTAGTTTTTCAAGATTCACAGTGTGTAAAAGTGAGCAGTTTGTAATCAATGAAGTGGGCATATTGATACTATAAAGATAACTTACAAGATCCATAAAATCGGGTCGACTTGTTGGTTCTCCACCTTCGATTATAGACCAGACGCAATATTTTGAGACTTTATCGAAAATACTTTTCCATTGTTCTGTAGTAAGGTCCCTTTCATTTACAAGTTTTAATTGACCTTCTTTATTGGAATCACCAAAAGGACACATAGGACAATAAAAATTACAATAGTGGGTCAAACTGAAAACAGCCACTAGTGGCCTTCGTTTACCTACGACCCTATTTAAAGACCATTTACTTAGTAACTTTAAAGTTCGTACCTTATCTACTTCCAACCAATTTATCTAGAGGCTCCATTCGTATTAATCTATTGGAGTTTCCTCGATTCAGTGTATTATTTCAAGTTAGACTCGAAATAGATTTTTTATTCTAACCTTGCAAATTTAAGATAAACAGATTCATTATCTAATGGATCCAATTTTGCATTTTGTAATTTGGCTTCAACAAAGTTGGTTTTTCTAAATTTAGATCCACGGAAATCGCATTCTCTCAAATCTGACCACATAAAGTTTGTTCCAGTTAGAATAGCATTCATAAACTTGCTATTTTTCAAATTTCCGTAAATAAAAATTGCATCTGTCAAATCCGCGCTTTCGAAGTTTGAATCCATAACTTCAGATTGGGCAAAATTGGCCTTTTGTAAATTGCATCTTGACAAATTTGTTTGGTTACACTTGATGGCGTTTAGAGACGCGTTTGAAAGATCCTTTCCTGAAAAATCCATTCCACTCAGATCGATTTTTACGAAGATGTTGGCCATTCTCCATTCGTTGAATTCCTTAATCTTAGACTCTTGTAAGAGGCTTAACCAGGTTGATTTTTCAGTCATTTTTATGTCATTATTTTTTTCGATATATCAATTTTCTCAAAATGAAAGTTATATCTATGAGAAATACTATTTTTACCTATTACTTAAAATTTCTAATTCGAAATATGACAAGATGATTTTGCTAAATTATGCGTAAACACTTATTATATATGATAATTATATCAAAATTTGACATATGACGGAAAGTAAAAAAAATAATCCGCCACCACGGATAATGATTGTGGACGATGAGTCTGATATCCTTTCGGTCATAAAAAGAGGATTAGAGTCAAAAAATGATTTTAGTGTTGAAACATTTTCAAAAGGTGATGAGGCCATAAATAACTTTCAGAATCATCCTCCAAAATATTACGATCTTGTAATAACCGACATTCGAATGCCCAAAATAAATGGATTTGAGCTATATAGGCGTATAAAGGAAAATGATCCTAATATGAAGATTGCATTCATCACTGCTTTTGAAATTAACAAGGAAGAATTCAGCAAAGTTATTCCTTCGGTCAATGTTACTCATTTTATTAGCAAGCCAGTCAGTATCTCCAAGTTAAGAGAGAAAATAAAATCCATACTAGAGGATAATACTAGAGCTAATTAGAATATAATATTTTCAATCTGACCTCAACATCTTATTTTTCATTGTACTAGTCTGTCCCAGCAATTGGAAGTGCCTTACCTGAAGGAAAATTAAATGCATTTTTTTCCTGTTCTTCTGGAGTTACTTTTTCAAATTCTAGAGTAATTTCTATTGGCCCATTGAATTTAATACTGATTTCATTTGCAAGATTAGCTATTTGGTCTTTATCACTAAATTCTCTAGAACCTTGAAGAAAAACTCGACTTTGCCTAAATAACGCTTTGCCCCCATATTTTTCTTGCAGAAAATCTAATAATGCTTGAACTTTTTCTTGCGGTATGTCATTATAATAGAAACATATTCCATTTATTAATTCCTTGTCGAAAGGAGTTCCATACCTAAACCAGAAAACACCAAAGTGTTCATATTCTCCTTGTAGACATTTAATCTCCCAATGATTAGCCCTTTCAATAGGGTACGATGAACTTAGAAGGTCATTAACACCTAAACGCCAATATCTTACGCGCATCTGGGAATATACCAAATTATCATTATAATAATGTGACTAATAATTGGAGCCCAATATTAGTACGAATATCCTATCTCTATTGAGAAAAGGAGTATTCAATGCATCATAGTATATATTATTGGATAGTTTTTTCCTATGCAACAGATAAAAATAATATATAGTTAGGAACTAAACTGTAGGAAGTTGAAGCCAAAAAGAATAAAGAGATTACACAAGAATATCTTGAGTGATTCAGTACGCGATTACAAAATTAAATCAAATTCCATATCTTTACTAGTTGATGGTATGGCATATTCTGGTGGTTTTGAATCTAAAAATCTTTGGGATGGAATAAATATAATTCGTACGATGACAAGGGACAGGAAGTGTACCAAATTCTTGTCATTTGTGGGATCAATAATCTCCACTGGAGCTAGAGGTATAATCAAGGATATGTTAAAACGCAAGATGTTTGATTGCGTTATTACGACCTGTGGTGCATTGGACCATGATATTGCAAGAACAAGTACAAAATACTATTCTGGAGACTTTCGGATGGATGATAAATTGCTTTATAAAAAGAATATTCATAGATTGGGAAATGTTCTAGTACCGCAAAATAACTATGGCCCGGTTATTGAAAAAAAAGTACAGGATTGTCTAAACGAACTGTACCAGAAAGGGTTACATACTGTTTCGACCTTTGAAATAACAAAGAAAATAGGGAGTACTCTTGATGAGACTTCGTTTTTGTACTGGGCGTATAAGAATGATATTCCAGTCATAGTTCCAGGTATTGTAGATGGTGGAGTTGGAAGTCAAATATGGTTCTTTTATCAGAAACACAAGAACTTTAATATAAATATACTATTGGATGAAACCAGGTTATCAGACTTAGTTTATGAGGCAAATAAAACTGGTGCTTTCATTATCGGGGGCGGAATTTCTAAACATCATACATTATGGTGGAACCAGTTTAGAGGAGGACTGGACTATGCAGTATCTATAACAACAGCTTCTGAATGGGATGGTAGTTTGAGTGGGGCCTTGATTGCAGAAGCAATATCTTGGGGGAAAGTAAAGGGAAAAGCAAAGCAAACTACAATACATGGAGAGGCAACCACATTGTTACCCTTCATTTACGCTGCAATAATGAGATAAAACATACTCTAAAATCATTTTATCAACTGTTCAGCTTTTCAACTCTGTCGAATTTCTATCTACTATCTTTATAGACAGTATTTTAGCCATATTTGGATCTTGCGGCTGATCATTTTGAAGTGTTGGTAATGCAGCAATTTTATCAACAACGTCCATCCCATTTATGACTCTACCAAATACCGTATATTGTTTGTCCAAAAATCTGGAGTCATTCAAAACAATAAAGAACTGTGAACCCGCACTATCTGGATCTGAGGATCTGGCCATCGAAACGATTCCTCTATTGTGTGGTATGTTACTAAATTCTGCTTTGATCTTATAGCCCGGATCGCCTGTTCCCCACGCGGCCCTGTTTGTGTTATTTTTTGTATTTGGATCTCCTCCTTGAATTACAAATCCTTTGACAATTCTATGGAATACAGTACCATTGTAGAATCCCGAATCTGCAAGTTTCTCAAAATTTGAGACATGCATCGGAGCTACATCTGGAAAGAATTCAATAGTTATAGGTCCCTGAGTCGTATCTATAACAGCTAATTTAGATTCATTAGTTGATTTCATATCAGTATTAGACTTGGTGGTGTTTATTGAAAATTTCTCTTTATCGATTATCTCCTTATACGGATCCGAAGTGGTTTTAGGTATATAATTATGGTTTACTTGATAAATTAATACCGCAAAGAATAGACCTGGTCTATTACTCTTGAAGCTGGCTGACGAATAAACCAGTTTTAGTGGTTGTTCTGCATTACCATTTTCTGGGTATTTGATGTCTTTTGTATAAATTGCAGTTGCGCCTTGTTGATATTGGCTTGACGGGGCGCCATTTACTATATAGGACGCAGGTGTAAAAGGTATCAATTGTCCAAGTAACGTACTATTCCAAAAGAATGGTGTTGGGGTAAAACCATCTTGTTCAAGATATTTATTTTCATCAAATCCTCCTATTCGTATAAACCACTGTTTTTTGCTTTCATCTCCACCGTTACCTAAAACATACAGCTCACTACCATTAATACCACTAAATCTCTGTCCAACAATGTATACTACTATATAGTCAGACTTTAGATCTTTTGCAACCTTAAGGCCGTTTTCGGTTTGATCCATAAACATCTTTGCTATCGCTGCGATACGTGTTTGGTTTATTGTGGCATTATCGGCTAAACTAGTTCTATTTCCCAATGTTGTTATCCAGTAACCATAATCCCACCACGATGCAAGTACTGAATTGGAAGATGTATTGGCGGAGATCCAATCTAATGCGCTTATCCAGTCATCGGTCTTGACTCTAAATCCAGTACCGCCATTTGCAATAGAAGGAGGAATATCGGCGGAACTCAACCAATTTGAATTTTGTGGGAATAATATACCACCATTATCCAGAACAGGAAGTGAAATTAAAATAACAAGTATAATTGAATATACAATTTTTATTGATTTATCCATATGGGAAATTTTTTCGCGTTCTGTCCTTTTTTTCTTCTTATGCGAGGTTTCTGATGATGCCTTATAGTTGATTATACTACTAGTTATTTCATACAGACCCAATCCAGATAAGAGTATGATTCCGATTGATGAGAATACAAGTAACCTAGCAAATGTTGCACTCACGTACACTGCAGTTAATCCAATAACTAATGAAAAAATTGACATGTCATTTCTATGTCTAAATGCCATAAGGGCCCCAAATCCAGCAAACATTATCAGAATTGAATAATCGGTGAAATATTCTACCAAAGTTGGGGTGAAATGTTCCGCAACGGATTCTACGAGAGGATTTTGAGAAGAAAGAAATGGATTAACTGCATTTAGATATCTGAATGAGGATCCGTGAAAACTTCCAGATAGGATTATCCCAATGGCAATTGCAAAGAAACCTCCAAGCAAGATCCAATTGTTTCTTAGGAAAGTATTCGATGAACTTAATTTCCTCACAATAGATGATATAATCAAAAATATCGTTCCTCCTATGAGGGCAATACCTGGAAGTCCGAATACAAATGAAAGACCAGGTCTTGGAGACAGACCGGCCGATAATACCGTAGCAGCCGTGAATAAAATTGCAACAATCAAGGGAGTCTTGATATCATTTCGTAAAAAAGTTACTGCAAAAAAGAATAATGAAATTGGGATACTAAAGTATTGAATGCCACCCCATGAAGCATTGGCAAGACCTAATAATAAACCCCCCACTATCGCTTTTATAATAGCAATTTTAGGTTTATGTTTCATTGCAGAGATAAGTAAGTACAAAGCAATAAGTGCAAAGAACAGACCAAGAGGCTCGGATTTGAACCAACCTAAATTTCCACGCTGAATAATAGCAGGAGTGAAAGCAATTAGTAATGCGGAAAAAAGGCCTGCCGTGGTTCCACCCAGTGACCTTACCAAAGCAAATACAACAATTGTGGTTAACGATCCTACCACAACTGGTAATAATATTGTAAAATCTAAAATGGAACTATTTCCTCCAAAGATCTTGTATAGATAAGCGGCCGTTATATGTAATCCAACTTGTGACGTCTCTGGAATGTTTCGACCTTCAGGATACCATGACATATTATCATGCCACTTCAGATATGCATCCAGGCCATTATCTACAATATACTTAGTTGCTCTGTAATCAAAATACGGATCGAATTCATTTAGATAAAATCCATACTTTATCGGATAAGAACGCATTATGAAAGCTGTTGTAAATGCAATAACTAATACCGCAATAACTAATAAATGGCGTACATTAAAATTGTAATTTCTAACATGAAACAAAACTCTGTCGGCAGATAACATAATAATGCTTGTTGATTATACTCATTTTTTAACGTACTGGAAAAAATTTGGATATCGTACTTGCAAAAAAATAAGCATGCTAAATCAAGTGAAAAAGAATTTTGTAATTAGTTATCTAACAAAAGAAGGGGGGAATTAAGAGGGAATAGTGACTACGAGAGTATTACCTCTTTTTGGTTGCTTTCTTAGCAGACTTTGATTTCTTTTTCGCTGCCATTTTCAATGATATAAGAAAAACAGATCGTATATAAGTTTTAATCTTTGCAAAAATTTTGGCTACTCTGACTCTAATATCTTTGTTTTACATACTGTGACCAGTTCTGAGAATCGTATTGCATCTTCTTTATTACCTACAATTGTACCATAATGCATTGGAATTGCAATTTTTGGATTAATTAATTCATTGACTGCCTTGGACGCTTCCTCTGCAGTCATTACATAAGTTCCGGAAACTGGTATTAGTACAACAGTTGGGTTTGTATCTTTCATTTCTGGAATTATATCAGAATCTCCGGTGTGATATAATCGATCATTACCAAATTCAACTATGAATCCAATTTTTTTGTCATTCTTTGGATGAAAGTCCTTGTCAATATTATATGCCGGAACTGTTTCTATTCTTAAACCATCTACCTTCACACTATTACGAGGATCAATGCCAATTGATTCTTTCACTTTTAGAGACTTTAATTGAGATAGACACTCTTGAGCAGAAACAATAACTGTTCTTTCATTAATGATATTTCTTAAATCTTCTATTGATAAATGGTCAAAGTGGTTGTGGGTTATAAGTACAATGTCAGCATCAGAAATCTTTTCGTACGTTTTGCTCAATTTGTAAGGATCGATATACACTTTCATATTACCGTATATGATCTTGAACCCGGCATGCCCGCTCCACGTTATACTTAACTTATTGTACTCAAACATGAATAATAAGAAATAAATTGACGATTTAAAGCTACCCTTCAAAATACCGATTTGCTATTATCATCTTATTTTTGGATAGTGTAATAGTAGTCACATCAGCCATTTTCAGACTGTTCAATAATTTACCATCCAGCGTAGCCACAGCTAATCTTCTGTTCTTTGTTATATAATTTAGAATTTCATTGTCTACATTTTTTGATTTACCAATATCCTTGATTTCAAATTTCAATTTAGATATGCAAATTGCAGTTTTTGCGATCATAGATTTCTTGGGGCCTGATTTTCTTTCGATAGAGTCCAATTCATCTAGAACAAAGGTTGGGACTATAAATCTTAATTTCCCAAGTTCGTTTTCAATTTTATCCAAGCATTTGATAGGGTTAGAAACCAATGCAATGAGAAAGCTGGTATCACAAATTATTTCCATCTAAGGATCCTCTGAGAAATCATATTGTGAATAGATTAGCTGTAATTAATTAGTTTCAATAAAGCGGCATCTTTTCAGACTAACTTTTCAAAGTTGATACATATAATTAGGGAAACAAGTGTTCTGATTCTGGTTCATATCGGTACCGAAGTTTTTCCACTCTATCAAAAGGTTCATTATTAAGAATCAAAGATAATTCAATAGAGTAATTGAAAACAATAGAGACGCAAATAATGGTAAATTCTACTCCTGAAAAAATTTGGAACATTCTTATCAATTTTGAGGAATACGAATTATGGAATCCATTCATGACAAAAGTAGTAGGTGATGCCAAGTTAGGTTCTAAAATTATGGTCAAGATTCAGACTGTTAGGGGAAAAGAGAGAACATATTATCCAATTATAACTAAATTCGAAATAGACAAAGAACTTCGATGGAAAGGAAAATCATTCATGCCTGGTATTTTTGACGGTGAACGCATATTTATTATAGAAAAATCCACCAACAATCAAGTTTCATTCTTACACAAAGAAATATTCACAGGATTAGGTGTGAAATTTGTTGGGGACAAGTTAGGTAAAGATCTCAAAGAAAGTTTTGATAAGATGAATATTTCTCTAAAAAGCAGAGCTGAGAATTTCCTAAAGTGATAACGCTTAAGCTAATTCATTTGGATACTAAATTGCAATGTTTAATCGTCTGCATTCCGAAACTAATGTTTGCATGTCCTTCTCTAGGGCGTAGCGTAGTTTATTATTGTAAATTACGGCTGCTGGATGTATTGTAAGAAAAAAGAGCTTGCTATCTTTTTCAATGAATTTTCCGCGATTTCCAAGTATGGATCCGCCGCCAAGCAATGATTGATAGGCCGTTCTACCAAGTATACAAATAATTTTGGGAGAAACAATTGAAATTTCTCTTTCAAGATAATTCTTGCAGACACGCCGCTCTTCTTCTGTGGGAACTCTATTGCCAGGAGGTCTACATTTTACAATATTAGTCACAAAAATTCTTGATCTAACTATTCCTACTTTATCTAAAGTTTCGTCAAGAATTTTTCCTGCCAATCCAACAAATGGTCTACCTTTCTCATCTTCGTTCCTTCCTGGAGCTTCTCCTACAAACATGATACTAGCTTTACAATTACCTTCACCAGGAACTGCATTTGTTCTATTCCTGCACAAGTCACATAGTTTGCATCTGATAACTTCAGCTTTAATCTTATCAGTCGAATCGATAGACATACACATCAGCTATCTCTTATTACTTGTTGATAGCGAGACTTACATATATTATCATACTGTGTATCTAGAAAAATCATCGTTTAATATATTTATGATTTCTTGTGATACCATCGAGAAATACAGCAATCCGTACCATCGTGAATGTTATGCTCAACACTATCTGTTCAAGTTAAAAAGAAAAGTCAATTAATTCAATTTCACTACCTCATTTGACAAATAATTTTAACAATTGATTATTATTAATACGATGAATATTTTATAATGCAATGAATTTGAAAGTAGATCAGTTGGAAAATCAACCAGATCTAGTGGATGAATTGACGGATTTTTTCAAGAAGCTCAGAAAGCGTAAACAAATAGATAAAGAGGTTACGTTGCATGAAAACAGAAATAAATTTACGACCAATACAAACATCATAGAATCAGACAAGAGGCTCCGCGAAAAAATCATTATCGAAATAGATCTAAATCAAAGAACAACCGTATTTAGTAATGACCTTTCTATGTGGGTTTGAGTACAGAATAATTGATGAACTAGTCTGTACGAAGATCCTTGATTTTTTTACAAAAATTGATTTATTTTATAGTAAACACGTAGCATATCCGTAGGCAAGTATCTCGATACATAAAGTAGTAAATTATCTATGTTTATCTCAAATGATTTAAAAATGATTATCAACCAGAAAGTAACTAATTGAGTTCTAGACCAGTTACACTTGAATACCAAAAAGGAACAATAGTGGTAAAGGGACTTGATAGTTTGCCCTATGCTAAGGTTGATTCAAGGACTAACTACTTGTATTCCTACGGTATAAACTATAAAAAAATAACCCAATACCTTAATGAAAAGAACGTAAAATATGAGGACAAAGTATTGGACTTGTTACCTCTTGGGGATCTTCCAAAATTAGAGGTTAAGCTGCGCGATTATCAACAAGAAGCAATTGAAAATTGGTGTTTAGAAAAAAGGGGATCAATAGTACTGCCGACAGGAGCCGGCAAGACCATAATCGGATTAAAAATTATTGAGATTGTAAATTCACCAACACTAATAATCGTGCCTACGCTTGATCTTATCAAACAGTGGACAAAAATACTCTCACAAAATTTCGATATTGAAATAGGAAATATAGGTGGCGGAATTGAAAATATTCAACCAATTACTGTGTCAACATATGATTCTGCATATATTAAGGCGCAATCAATTGGAAACAAGTTTATGTTAATGGTATTTGATGAGGTGCATCATTTACCAGCACCAACATATAGATTAATTGCAGAAACATTTGTAGCACCATTCAGACTTGGCTTGACTGCTACTATAGAACGTGAAGATCATTTGGAAGAAGATTTTCCATATTTAGTTGGAAAATCTACGTTTCAAATCACGGCAAAAGAGCTAACCAAAAGTAATTATCTTGCAAAATATACTATTGAAAGAAAACAGACGTTCATGTCAGTAGAAGAATATAGGAAATATAAAGAAAATATGACAGTATATCACGCATGTTTAAAAAAGATTGGACTAAAAATGAATTCTCATAACGCATTCAAAAGATTAATAATGATATCATCAAAAAATATTATGGCCAGACGTGCCTTAATGGCAAGGAACAAAGCAATTGATATAGCGCTCAATAGCAAATCTAAAATGAATGAAATTAGAAAGATATTAGTTGAAAACAAAGATATCAAGACAATAATATTTACACAACATAACAAGCTTGTATATGAAATATCGAATATTTTTCTTATTCCATTTATTACACACAAGTCATCTAAAGAGGAAAGGGAGGACGTGCTTACTGGTTTCAAGGATGGTAGGTATAAAGCAATTGTTACTTCAAAAGTATTGGATGAAGGGATAGATGTTCCTGATGCCCAACTGGGAATACTTGTTAGTGGAACCGGTAGTACTAGGGAGTTTATCCAAAGGTTGGGAAGATTACTGAGGCCAAAAAATGATAATAAACAGGCAATATTGTTTGAAATCGTTTCCAGTGGTACTTCAGAAGCTTTAACCAGTGAGAGAAGACATAGGAATATAATGAAATAAGTTTTCAGGATCCTTTTATTTTATTTTGTAAATTTGTTCTTTAGAAATAGAACTTAACACATATACTTTATTGCATCCTAATATCAAGTGCTAAATGATGTCAATTTCAACTGATTGTTCCTGTCGGAAAAGTCAATAGTAGACTTTACCATTCTAAGAGTACTGCTGTCTTTTGAATCTCTTATATAAATTACATATATCAACGCATAATTCTTCCTTTGCGTTTTTCTGATGACTCTACCAATTCTTTGTGCAACTTGATTAAAATTTGAACTATTTGAAATTATTAGTGCAATTCTCACTTCAGGAATATCATATCCGATTTCAAGTGTATGTACTGATAACAATGGATAGTATACTTTCCCCCATTCTTCTAAAATTCTTTTTCTTTGATTAGCTGTTATTTTATTATGGATAGATCTGGAGGCTATTCCATTTGAATCCAATATTTTTTCTAATTTTTTTATCGACTCAATTGTCTCACTAAAGATCATGATGGGTTCTGATGGATGGTTCTTTACTATATTTACGGCAGACAACATTTTGTTTTGTGCCGAGCTAAGCAATTCTTTTCTTTTTCTAACGTTTTCAAACCACAATTTTGCTAATTTTGCATTATAGCCACCTTTGAAAAGTAAAATGGATATTCTTTTTGGATCAAATACTCCAAGTTTCCGTGAAAGGGAAGATATCTTTGTCGAAGTTTCATTATAGATTTTTTTCTCAGAATCTGTGAAATTTACAGGTACGGAAACAACCTGTGGTTTGGCCAATCTTCCATCTGTTACAGCATCTTTAATTAAATATTTCTTTACAGGAGGCAATGTCTTAATTATAGTCTTATAACGGGAATCATTCTCATTCATGGTAGCGGTTAAGCCTAATACCCCTTTAGTAGGATTTTCATTTATAATGTCAAATATTTTGCTAAATTCTTTGGCTGTTTCACTCAGCAAATGAATTTCATCGAGAATTATCATATCAACATCTCTAATCAAGTCTAAACGGTTTATGACACTCTGATATGTGCTAATAGTAATTTCTCTTATTTCCTTTTGTTCACCAAAAAAAGTTCCAATGGATTCCCTCGGCAATCCGTATCTAACCAGTCGATTTACGTTCTGGTCAATAAGTACAATTCTTGGTACTATAAATAAAATTCTAAATTTTTGATTTGGTTTAACCCCACTTGTGTTTTTAGAATAACACATAATGTCATTGTTATACTTAATTTCTGCTAATCTTCTTGCACACTCAAATGCAATTTCAGTTTTTCCAGTTCCAGTACTATAAATTATTGAACCCCTAAAATTATTATTTAACCATGCATTGACCGCCTCCCTTTGGTCATCCTTAAGGTCAAATGGAAATTTGAGATTGAGGATGGCAATCAATATTTTAAATTCAACAATCATCTACTAAATTCTTTACTACCTTGAGATTTGATATCCATCTGTCAACAAACAGGTTATGAATTAGGATAATAGAATCAATTGAGTGACAACATAATCTTGATCTTGTCAAATATTTTAGGTCTAACTAAGCAATAATGGAGAATAAATATATCTAATCAGATATTGAAAATGTGGCTGTTCGTAAACCTGTTTTGCTAATTGACGACACAGAGAATTCCAGACTGGCTATTGAAATATTGGAGAGCAGCGATATAGAATTTGTTGAGTATTATATTACAAAATTTGAAGAAAACTGTTGTGCAGACCTGCCAACCACGAGGGCACCGGCATTATTTGCCCCTGAAGGCATATTCAGGGATCTTGACGGGATTAAAGAATATCTCACTGTTGAAAAGAATAGTACTAGTGGTGAACCTAGCGAGAGTGCGTACTGGTAGGATCCAGAGACGAATTATTAAAAATTGCCAAATTTTGGTCGAGTTCCAGATTAAGAAAAAATAAGAAAACAAGCACTTCATGAGACACAAATTGGTATCGTTATCAAAACTTTTGATTCTTCGTACCTTAATAAGACTCTATTAAGCACTTGACATGGCTCAATAATAAAAAGTATGGCCGTATAAACCTTAAAATATTTTGTAAAAATGTAATACTCAGTCAATAAAAATTAAATAGCATGTAATTATATCACTTTCGAATCAGATAACCGTGATAAATATATTCAAATTTGCTTCACGTTATGCGTGGAGAAGCAATCAACTGGAACTTCGTGTTTCTCTAATTATGTGTCTAATTCTTATTTCTACAAATGTATTTGTTCAATCTCCTCACATCTACGGACAATCCAATCCATTTAGCTCTTCAAAAACATGTTCAAAGCTATCCGTTAGTGGTATTACCGCCAGCGGAGCAGATTCTTTTCATCCTCCATCCCATGCGATTGATCAAAATACTAATACACGGTGGTCCAATCTTGGTTTAGGATCATGGATACAAATTGATTTAGGCCAAGATAACGTTGTCTGCAGTTTGGGTATCAATTGGCATAGGGGCGATGAGCGGATAAATTCATTTGTAATATCTATATCTAAAGATGGTAAAGCATTCACCAATGTTTACTCCGGAAAAAGTGACGGAGCCTCACTGACTGAACAGAACTATAATTTTCAACCCAACACAGGCAGATTCATTAAGGTTATTGTTAATGGGAACACTCAAAACAACTGGGTCAGTATAAGCGAATTAAAGATTTACGGTTACAAGACTTTGTCTGAATCTTGCGTTAAAAGTCCAATTTCACAAGTGACCGCCAGTAGCAGTCAAGTTGGATTTCCTGGTTCGAATGTGGTTGATAATAATCCCAATACCATTTGGTCTAATTATGGTGTAGGGTCATATATACAGCTAGATTTAGGGACTAGTAAGAACATTTGCAGTGTAGATATTGCATGGTATAAGGGAAACCAGCGTCAAAATAATTTCGTCATATCGACTTCCTTAGATGGGAAGTCATACAAAACCGTACTATCGACTAAAAGTAGTGGAAACACCTTATCGTTTGAAACTTATGCATTTCCTGGCAAACAAGCTCGATACATAAAGATTACCGTAAATGGTAACAACCAAAACAATTATGCAAGTATAGCGGAGATTAGAGTACAAGTATCTTCTTCCGATCAATCACAAAACCAATGTGTCGACGCCTCTACTGAAAATGTTAAAACTTCTGGTAGTCAGGTTGGATTTCCTGGTTCGAATGTTCTTGATGATAACCTTAATACGAGATGGTCTAATAACGGAGTAGGCTCATGGATACAACTTGATTTAGGAACAAGCAAGAATATTTGCAGCATTAGTATTGCATGGTATAAAGGAAATGAGAGACAGAATAATTTTGTTATATCTGCGTCAAATGATGGTGTAAAGTTTTCTAATATATTAAGTAGTAAAAGTAGCGGTTCTACACTGAGTCCTGAAAAGTACAATTTAGATGATACTAATGCAAGATATCTAAGAATAACTGTCAATGGAAATACTCAGAATACTTATGCTAGCATTACTGAAATATCTATACAGGTAGTTGCAACATCAGTTTCATCAAATTATTATATAGGAGCAGCTGGAGACTGGGGTTCGGCCCGTAATGATAACTGGAAACAAACTGTGGATTTGATGATAAATAATAAAGTGAATCTAGCACTTGGACTTGGCGATTTTTCATACGGAAGTGTGGGTGAGTTTGAACCAGTTGTTGATGCTCTAAAAGCTGCTGGTATTCCGTTCAAAGGTGTACAGGGAAATCACGACACTAGCTCTTACGCCAACCTATTTGGACAAACTTCTATGTTGTATGCATTTGATGCAGGTCAGGCTAGAATCATATTACTTAACACCGAGGATTCTGTTTCTTCAAATGCCGTGTTCTTAGAAAACGAATTGAAGACAACGAAACAACCTTGGAAGATAGTAGCGATGCACAAGCCGCTATATACAAGTCCATCAAACCATCCGGAAGAAAAAGAACTTGCTGGTAAGTTACAGCCATTACTTGATAAATACGGCGTGCACCTTGTTTTGTATGCACATAACCATAACTATGAGCGAATAAAGTTCCCAGACAAACCTACTGTTTTTATTCAAGCAGGCATAGGAGGAGAATCACACTATGTCATAAAGGGCGAGAGAAGCGGCGGAGGGGTCTTGTATCAAGATGACAATAATTTTGGAATTGTAAAATTAACAATAAATAGCAATACTTTATCAGGGCAGTTCATTTCTCATAGTGGGAAGATATTAGATAGCTTTAGAGTAACTAAATAGTTACATAACTATTAGAATTATGTTTCAACTTAACAATCAATTAAAAACTAATAACAATTAGTAACGAATGTTTTTCAGATAGGACTAATTATGAGAGTGAAAGTGAAATCCAGTCGGTTATTAAATTATAAATAAACTTAATATATTGTGATGTAACTCTCACGACTAACATTCAAAATGCTGATAATCTTTGATGTAGAAGGCGTTCTTCTCAATGCAGAGTATCTGCCAGTTCTTGCCCAGAAACTTGGTCCAGAAAAGGAAAAAGAAATCTGGGATATTACAAAGCAAGGCATAAGAGGAGAAATCGATTGGGAAGAAGGACTTCATAAGCGAATCAATGCCTTAAGAGGAACTTCATTTGAAGATGCAAAGTACATTGCTAATAATTTAGAAATAATGCCAGGAGCAAGAAAGCTGTGTTATTCACTTAAAAAAGCGGGGTGGAAGATGATCGCCATTTCAGGAGGGTTTAGTTTAATCACAGATAAACTCAAGGAGGAATTGTGTTTGGATAAAATATTTTCAAACGAATTGATTTTTAATGATGGTAAGCTAGAGGACGTAAAAATTAATGTTAGCTCAGATAAGTCTTTAGCGGTAAAATCTATCATCAAAGAATGGGGAATAAAAAAGGAAGACATTGTGGTAGTGGTCGATGGAGCAAATGACTTGAAATTATTTGATATTTCTGGATACACTGTAGGTTTTTGTCCAGTTGAAATCGTGAAGCAAAGGGCAGACACCACAATCGAAATTAGGGATTTGTCCATCTTGTTGAGTCTTTTGGAAAAGAAATTTGGTAAGACTATAGAGACGCAGTTATGAAATCAATTATTCATAAAATATTAATTGTTCAGCATGGATGAGTTTATTAATATACAAATCATTCCAATTCCAATTCAAGACGACATTAGCAGTGGGGATGATGTTGCTGATTTTATCATAAAGTCCGTTAAAGAAAAAAATGAGTCCTTACAAAAGAATGATGTTGTAGTAATAACACATAAAATCATTTCGAAGGCAGAAGGTAAAACTACTGATCTAACAAAAATAGTTCCTTCTGAAGAATCAAAAAAAATTTCTTCACATACCGGTAAGGATCCTAGATTCGTAGAACTCATTACTTCAGAATCCAATGAAATAGTCAAGATAGAGCGTGGTATTATTATCGCTGAAACCAAACATGGATTTGTTTGCGCTAATGCAGGAATTGATACTAGTAATGTAGGTAAAATATCTAATCATGTTATACTGTTGCCCGACGATCCAGATGAATCGGCAAGAAAGATTAGAAATGATATAATTTCTAGAACCAATGTGAGAGTAGGGGTAGTTATTTCTGATACTTTTGGTAGACCCTTTAGGAAGGGTCAAGTTAATATTGCAATTGGGGTAGCGGGAATTGATCCAATCAAGAGTTATATTGGAAAAACGGATATGTATGGAAATATCCTGAAGGTTACCGAAATAGCAATTGCTGACGAAATAGCCTCAGCTGCTGAACTTGTCATGGGGAAATCTTCTCGTGTACCTGTAACACTTGTTAGAGGATATGACTTTACATCATATGATTCTTCAATATCAAAGATCACTAGATCAAAAAAGGATGATTTATTCAGATAATTCCAAATATCAAATATTTGAAAAATGCGTAAGACTTGCTTAGAGTTTTTCAGAATAAAATACACTTGAGGTGGTTCTATAAACATTTAATATAAACAGGACCTTCATCAATATAGTTAACAATGAATATGACAGCCGAAAATGGAGCTGACAAATCATTTGATAGAATTATCGATGTTAGAGGACTTTATTGTCCAGAACCAGTATTTAGGACTAAAATTGAAATAGAAAAATTAGGTATTGGTGACAAACTCAAGATTATAGCTGACGACCCTGAATCAGAAGAGGATATAACAAGATGGGCAGAAAAAACTGGTCATAATTTGTTATCTATTGAAAAAAAGGATAACGATTTAGAGTTTGTAATAAAGAAAACAAAGTGATTCGAATGACATCCATAATTGGATCCGAAATACTACAACGTATAGGTAATACTCCCTTATACGAACTTTCATCTTATTCAAATGAAAATATAAAATTTTATGCAAAATTAGAATGGTACAATCCATTTGGTTCTGTTAAAGATAGAGCAGCATATTGGATGATTAAGGATGCTGAAAAGAAACGTTTACTTGTAAAGAATAAGAGCATAATTATTGAACCTACTTCTGGAAATACTGGAATCGCACTAACTGGTATTGCCTCTTCAATGGGTTACAAAGTTGAAATCGTTATTCCAGAGAAGGTTAGTGAGGAAACTAAAAGGATTCTGAGAAATCTCGGAGCAGTGCTCCATGAAACTTCAGACGATCTGTGTCCACGTGTTGGAGCAGGAACTGATCAAAGTATTGCTCTAGCTACGGCTATAGCAAAACCTAGGTCCGATGTTTATTATATGCCAAACCAATATGAAAATGATTCTAATTTTCTTGCCCACTATGAGAGTACAGGTCCTGAAATTTGGGAACAAACAAATGGAAAAGTAACACATTTCTTTACAGGCTGCGGGACAGGAGGAACGATCACAGGGACCGGCACTTTTCTCAAAGAGAAGAATAAAGATATAAAGGTTATAGCTATCCAAGCACAACAGAACCATTTACTTCAGGGATTGAGAAACTTTGAAGAATCATCCATGCCAAACCTCTTCAAACGTAGGGAAGCTATTGTTGATCAATGGATGACTGCTACAAATCAGGAATCATTTAGCGCAGTTAAGCATCTACTTAGAAAAGAAGGCTTATTTGTAGGACCATCTTCAGGCTCAGTAATGTCATCAATGTTAAAGTTTTCAAAGGAAATAGATAAAGGAGTTATTGTAGGTATTTTTGCTGATGACGGCAGAAAATTCAGAAGTCTCTATAAAGAACAAAATGTACTTGTAGAAAGTGATTATGTTACTGCACTGGAGAAGTTACCAGAATTATTCATTAAATCTTAATTCATTTGTGAGATTTTTTTTCACTTAGCCATTTTTCTACATCCAGCGCAGCCATACATCCAAATCCTGCAGCTGTAACAGCTTGTCTATAACGATAATCATGAACATCGCCAGCGGCAAAAACTCCTTCCACGCTAGTTCTTGTATTCTCTCTGAGAACGACGTAACCCTTATCATCCAACTCTAACTGATCTTTGAAAATTGATGTATTTGGTTCGTGACCAATTGCTACAAAAAGGCCTCCCACTGATACATTACTTATCTTACCTGTTGTTATATCCTTTATATCGATTCTTTCTATTTTCTTATTTCCACTGATTCCTGTTACAACGTGATTCCATATGAATTGAATTTTCGAGTTCTCAAATGCTTTCTCTTGTAGGATTTTGCTGGCTCGCAGAAAGTCTCTCCTATGAATGATCTTCACTGATTTACCAAATTTAGTAAGGAAAGTTGCCTCTTCAATTGCAGTATCTCCTCCTCCGATGACTGCTATCTCCTCACCTTTGAAAAATGGTCCATCACAGGTAGCACAATAAGAAACCCCCCTTCCACCGAATTCTTGTTCACCGTTTATACCCAATTTTCTAGGAGATGCTCCAGTACAAAGTAGTATTGCTCTTCCTTCGAACCTTTCAGAATGCGTTGATATGAGAAATGGATGAATCTTGAAATCTACCTTTAGAACTTCATCATCAATTACTGTGGTTCCAAACCGTTCGGCTTGTTGTCTCATATTCATCATAAGCTCTGGTCCAAATATTCCATTGGGAAATCCTGGATAATTTTCCACTTCACTAGTAGTCATAAGTTGGCCACCAGGAAGTGATCCAGAAATAATCAGTGTTTTGAGCTTTGCACGCGAGGTGTAGACCCCTGCCGTAAATCCTGCTGGTCCTGAACCAATAATTATCACATCATAAAGATTCTTTACATCTGTTGAGTCGTGGGAGTCATGATTTGCATTTTTCGACATGTATGATTAACTGGAGAAAGATTTAACCATTTAATAATTTGTTCGGAAATAAATCAGGTTAGTTGTTTAATTGTTTTTAAAAACAAAGACAATATTACTAAGAATTGATAGGCCGAGAAATTAATCTTTGCTAAATCCCTGTTTAGCTTTTGCCAATATTCCTAAATGATGTTTGCATAGTACTGGCTTTATCACCTGAGTATAGATTAATTCTTCTTGCCAATGGGAATTAAACAGTCTACATGGATAATTCGAACAGAATGGGTTACCATTAGTAAGAAAAAAAAAGACAGCCTGAATAGCATAACCAGTTGCTACGGGAACTAACCGAGGATCTTCATTGCTAACATAACTATCGGCATACTCATTCTCTATCTCTTTACTATTTATTGAGAGTAAATCTTTTAGCATCTGTTTAAAATAGTATCCTTTTGGTTTGGCTGGACCTTCAACAATACCAGCAATAGATATTATACTTGGTGAACCACAAATTATTGGCCTAGCGTGATATCTCTTGTCATTTTCGTCATGAGTGCATACTAAATTATCTTCAAATATGACATGCATATGGTTTGATTGCAATTCATTTTTATCTATAATTCTGGAATAGATTCTCTGAAGGTGAAAACCATCAATAAATGTAATTTTTCGGTCAATATCGCCTAATGAATTTTGTAGCTCACGGAGGTGAGCAGTATCCAGAAATTTATGTGACCGTTGAATCATCATGTTGTCTACAATATCAGCTTTCGCCTTGTTCTTGCTGAAATAATAGGCAAATGATCTGTCGTCTATTTCAACAAATGAAAATAGCTCACTCAAATTTTGTGAAATTTTTCTTATAAGAAGAGTGGTGGAGAAGGAAGAGGAGTAGAGATGTACATACGATAATTTTATATGTGAATCACTTTATGCTTCTAAGTTTATTTTTATATCTGGATTTGGCATTTTCTTCAATTTACTGAGAGCAACTTGTCCTGCTTTCCTCCCTGATAATAACATTGATCCAAATGTAGGACCCATTCTAGGTAATCCATGTGTTTCTGTTGCTGACATTCCAGCGGCAATTAATCCAGGATAAACTTCCCCTGTAAATTCGACTACTGCATCTTCTCCGGTTACTGACATTGGTTCCATTCCTTTCCACTTTACATATCCTCTATCCATTAATCTTTTTACTGCTACGGAGTCATGTCCTGAAGCATCTATTACTATTTTTGATTCAAGGGCAATGGGGTCTACGCATGTAACATTTCTTGGTAACGCAGAAACAGGCATCCAGTTTACGACAACTCCGCCCACCCTTTCATTTTTCAGTACCAAGTCATCAAATTTGGTAAGCTGGAGGAATCTAACACCTGAATCACATGCAGATGCAATTAGTTTTGAACATGCATGAGGTCCCCATGTTGCATACAATGAGTCGGAAATTTTTCTGTAGGGCACTCCAAGTTCATCCCATATCTTATTTGCCGGATATCTAACTGTCACAGGATTCATCATATATCCTCCTACCCAATATCCTCCACCGATATAGTTATTTTGTTCTATTATGAGGGTTTTAATCCCGTTTTTACATAATTCTCTTCCAGCCATTAATCCTGCTGGACCAGCACCAATGATAATTACATCGCAATCGCTATATTCAATCAACGTTTCATTGAACATCTGTGCTATAGTTCTCGTGATTTCTTTTTCACTTGCCTCGGAGAAAATCTTTTCCATAATTTAATTAACGCTCTATCTTGTATTAATATTATGTGTATTCTAATCGCCAGCATTAATTCAAATTTTAATTAAAGGCATATTGTGAATACTCTAAATGTCAGATCCCGCTGCCAGACGACTTCTTTGGTATTTATTTGCAGGTTCAAAGGGTGGAGAAAATAGAATCAAGATTATAAACCTACTACAAGATACTCCACTCAACATAAATCGTATGGCAGAAGTTTTGAACCTTGATTACAAGGCAGTTCAACATCACGTTGACGTGTTACAGAAAAATAATTTGGTTTCGCGTATGGGCGAAAAATATGGAATAATGTATTTTGTTTCGAATTATCTTGAATCTAATATGGATACCTTTAAGGAAATTGTTAACAAAATAAACAAATCAAAATCGATCTAGTAGAATTTGAAGTCAATAGTTCATTAGAAAGTTTGAGAAAGGTAACTCCTTCTTAATCCTGGATTGTTCTGGATAAGGGACCGCCTCGTACTTTTTGAATAATGTCTTCGAGCAAATTGGTTAATTCTGATTTATGTGAATCGAGATATTCTTGCCCTTTATCCCTCAGTCTAATTTGATACAATCTCAAATCACGATGTTGATCAAAAAACTGCTCAATCATTGTATTACCATGTTTCGCTGGACTTGTTAGTTGCTCAAATGAATCAATTGTCTCATCTATATCCCCGTTTTTGACAGACTCAACCGATTTATCTAATATTTCAATAATATCTTTTATCTCCTGAATTGGTGCTGAATATTCCTTGGACTTGAAAAATCCAGATCGCTTCGTTTCTCCAAGATTGTCTGAAATGTCTCTTGAAAGTTCGTAAGATACTTCCTTTCCAAGATATGATTTCTTTTCTTTTATAGTCACCAAACCTTTCATACCTAGCCTTAAAAATGCATCCTCAATATCCTGTTTGTCCATACCAGTTGCCCAAACAATTTTTCCTACATAATCGTATCCTTGTCGTAAGGATTCGAGAACGACTACTTCAAATATCCTCATAAATCCTTCCTCTGCACGGGCATTTTCAAAATCCCTGTCACGTACAGCTTTTTTTGCATGGGAAATATCTATTTCAATAGCCCTTTTCAAAGCTTCCATTCCATCATCCACTTTGCCAGCTAATGTGAGATAACATGCATAATTGTACCAAACCAATCCATCACTTGGATTTGCATCCAAAGCTTTGGTACAGCATTCTATTGCCTTGGCATAGTTATTCATCTTATAATAAGCAAGTCCTTTTAAATTCCAAGCTTCATAATTATCAACATCAATGTTCAATGCCATATCATAAGAAGAAATAGCAAAAGAATAATCTCCCATATGGAAATGAGCATACCCTTTTTTAACCCATGCTTCAACAAACTTTGGATCTAATCTCAGAGCTAATTCAAAACTACGTATCGCATCATCAAATTTTTGATTAGACATGAAATTAACACCTTTTTTATACAAATCACGTACCTGAAAGTCACGATGACTTGCCGTATTATTAGCTGCTGTTGACTTATTGGAAGAATTATCATTGTTGTCTTTAGCTCTAAAAAATCTGCTCATCACTATTGATTACTTTTGTCAAAAATAAATAGATTTGGACAATTGAAATTATATTGAACTAATTCCAGATCGGTGTAAATCCACTTCACGGGGTAGGGCACGAAACAAATTATGCGAATCAAAAATCATTATTAGTAATACTCAGAAAATTAAGATTAGTATAATATAGTATATTATTATCATCGACTTTAATCATTGAATTCATTTTATGATGAATGGTCTCATATTCAATATCATAAATTGTTAGGTAAAATGATGTAATACGAATTTTGACCAGAAATTGTCTTAAAATTAGATTTCCTACTTATTGTTCAATGCTTTAAACTAGTTTATGTCTAATTGATACTGTTTTGCTAATTAGCTTTCATAATTATGAAGAAATTGGTTATCCTAATTTCTGAAAGCAAATGAATCATTCTGATTCTTTTTTACTTATGATTATTTTTAGGTATTGTCTCTCTGAAAGAGTAACAAAAAAATATAATTCATGGATAATTACTTGGATTCAACGGTAATACTTTATCTTTACATAATAAACATCTAAATAAAAAGTACGAACACCAATAAATGAAATGTGTATCAAGCAAATACCATTTGATACTTTATCAGGGATGACCTAAAAATGAGGTAAACGGTAATGACGCGTCCACCTGACCAATTTGACTTGGATTTTATAATGCAAGTCGACAATACCTGAAAAAATATTCTGCAGGTTCGAGTTGAAATCATCAAAAATGGCATTTTATGATATTTACACAATATCATACAATTATGATTAATTAAATTTATCATAATTTTATAATAAAATCATTAGAATTTCATCTTGTATTGTTATATTTTTTATACTTCTCTAAAATATTGGTGACTAATGTTTAGGAAGAACATCAATATCTTTATGTTAGTTGGAATTTTGACAACAATCACCGTCACATCAACTTACATGATGAACGCTTCAGCTTACAAACCAGGCGATCCTGGTGTAATATATCATTGCTTTGCAACTGATGCCAATGGAAAGTACAATTTAACTGCGGAAGGGGATTTGATTCCTTGTGAGATTAATCCAGGTGATAACGCATGGATGATGACATCTTCAGCACTTGTACTTATAATGACACCTGGTGGTTTGGCTATATTTTATTCTGGATTAACCAGACAAAAAAATGCTGTAAATACACTTCATATGGTATTCATGGCTACGGGAATAGTGGCTGTACAATGGGTCCTATGGGGCTATAGCTTGGCTTTTGGTCCAGACGCAGGCGGTTACGGATTTATTGGAACGCTAGACTGGGCTGGATTAAATAATGTATTTCACGACGTTCCTTCAATAGCGTACGGAGGCATAACTGGTACTACTATTCCGCACCAGACATACATGGTATTCCAGATGATGTTCGCCATTATTACTCCGGCGTTAATTGTAGCCGCGTGTGTTGAAAGGATGAAATTTAGTGCGTTTCTCATTTTCGTAGTTCTGTGGACTACTTTTGTTTATGACTTTGCTGCGCATTGGACATGGGAAATTACAGGACCAGACAACTATGGAAAGAATCCTGGATACTGTGGCTTTGGGTGGACTGGTTGCTATGGATCACTTGACTTTGCTGGTGGAACCGTTATTCATATAACATCTGGATGGTCCGGGCTCGTCGTAGCGTTAATGTTGGGTAGGAGAATAGGATATGGTAAAGTTCCTATGGAACCACACAATATTTCACTTGTGGTTTTAGGTGCTGCGCTACTGTGGTTCGGGTGGTTTGGATTTAATGCGGGTTCTGCCGGGGCAGCAGCTACAAATGCAACAAGCGCATTTGTTGCAACGCAAGTAGCTACGGCTATGGCTGTAATTACCTGGTCATTGCTGTCTTGGGCACACACAGGACGAGCATCAACGGTTGGAGCTGCTTCCGGTGCGGTAGCTGGACTTGTGGCCATTACGCCAGCTTCAGGGTTCGTATCGCCAATGTCAGCACTTGTGATTGGAATAGCCGCATCAGTAGCATGTTATGCAGCGGTTATGTTCAAGAATAGGAGAAAGTGGGACGATGCACTGGATACCTGGGGGGTACACGGAATTGGTGGACTTGTAGGAGCCCTAATGACAGGATTGTTTGCAGAAAAGCGATTTACGCCATGGGGAGACAACGGACTTGTATTCGGCAATCCGCCTCAGTTATTAGAAAACGCTGTCGGTGCTTTTGCATCTCTAGCATGGGCAATGGGAATAACCGCAATAATCATCAAAATAATGGACAAAGTGTGGCCTGGAGGCTTAAGAGTTACTCCAAAGGAAGAAGAAATTGGACTGGACTTAACCCAACACGGAGAACGAGCTTACGTAAGCGAGTAAGAACCCATTTTTTCCTTTTTTACATTTTTATTTTCTTTTAAGTATCTAAAGCATTATTTTGTCATTTGTATGCTTATATATTTTCAGATAATAGGACTAACATGGTTGATAAATTTACAATTGTTAGATTAAGTGCAGGAAATGAAAAATTTGAAATTTTGGTGAAACCTGATCCTGCATTAGAATATAAACTTGGCAAAAAAATTGACATTTCCAATATTATGATTTCAGACGAAATTTATTCAGATGCTAATAAGGGCACAAGAATCTCGACTGAAAAGCTAATGAAGCATTTTAAGACAACAGATCAACTGGAAATAGCAAAACAGATTATGGCTAAAGGCGATCTAAATATGAACACAGATCAGCGCAGAAAGATGATTGAAGAAAAGAAAAAACAGATTGTCCAGTATATAAACAAAAATTTTGTCGATCCCAAAACCCATTTGCCCCATCCGATCTCAAGGATTAATGCTGTTCTTGATGAAGCACGGGTGGCAATTGATCCATTTAAGCGGTTAGAAGATCAAATTAAGAATATCATCGATCCATTAAGAAAAATATTGCCTCTAAAGTCGGAATTATTGGAGTTGACCGTAACTGTGCCCGCTCAATTTTCAGGACAATCATTTAGTGTATTCAAGAGTATTGGTGAGATAAAATCAGAGCAATGGCTCTCGGACGGATCATTACAAGTGGTTCTCAATATTAATGCGGGGATCAAGAGCTCATTTCTAGATAGAATTGGAAGTGCGACCAAAGGTTCAGCTCAGGTCACTGAAAAATAAGGACTACTGACGGTATTAGCCACACTTAAAATATAAGTCTGTCCTAACTTTCCCAAAAAGGGAGAATTATGAATGGAATATTGAATTATTGTTTTGGAGGATCACACTATGCAGGAAGTTAAAAGAAAATACGTTATTCCTGGTGATATTGTAGCAGAAGGGAATTTGAAACCTTTGGTAAATGTATATAGGCATGGAAATTTAATTGTAGCAACTCGAATTGGAATTACAGAGTCAAATAAAGATGGGGCCAAGGTGATTCCACTATCTGGAATTTATTTCCCGCGGGCAAATGATATTGTAATAGGTAAAATACTGGACCATTCGTCTCTTTCATGGTCTGTAGACATCAATTCATGTTTTAATGCACATTTACCCGCACAAGACATATTTGGAAGAGATTTTTCACCAGCGCATGATGACATGGGCAGTCAGTTATTAAAGGGGGATGTTATTGTTGCAAGGATTGCCATTTTCGATAGGACGAGGGATCCAATCCTTACTATTCAAGATAAGGACTTGGGAAAGATACCGACAGGTGAATTGATAAAAATTTCTCCAACCCGGGTTCCAAGACTGATAGGAAAAAGAGGTTCCATGATCCAAACAATTGAACAGGCAAGTTCCACAAGGATAACAATAGGTCAAAATGGAATAATTGTGGTCTCCGGAAAAGACAAGGAAGGAATCAATCTTGCAATTAATGCTATTCATATAGTAGAAGTAGAAGCTCACACTTCAAACCTTACTCAGAGAATTAAGCAATTATTGAATGTGCCAGAGTCGGAGATTGAAAATGATGATACTAAAAGGAATCACGAAATCAATGACACAGAGATTAATGATGATAAAGTTATTTCAAACAAAATTGATAAAGAAATGGGAATGATGAACTCAAATGGTACAAAATAGAAGCCTTATAGACGAAAGTGGAAAAAGAAGCGATGGAAGGATAATAGATGAATTAAGAGAGGTAAAGATTAATGTGGGAATTATAAAGAATGCAGATGGCTCTGCTCTTATAGAATTCGGTAAAAATAAGATAATTGCAGCGGTCTATGGTCCGCGAGAAGTTCATCCAAAACATATGGCATTATCTGATCGATGTGTTGTAAGATGCAGATATCACATGTCTCCTTTCTCAACAGATACTCGAAAAAGCCCTGCACCGTCTAGGAGAGAGACGGAAATATCGAAGGTTATTCGAGAGGCATTAGAACCCGCACTTATTCTTGAAGATTATCCTCGTGCAGCGATTGATATCTTTATCGAAGTATTGCAAGCAGATGGAGGTTCACGATGTGCAGGAATTACAGCTGCCTCAGTAGCACTAGCAGACGCAGGAATAAATATGCGTGATATGGTTTCAGCATGTGCAGCAGGAAAGGTAGATGACAAAATAGTGATTGATATTAATGACACTGAAGACAAAGAGGGAGGAGCTGACATGCCTGTAGCGTATATGCCAAATCTTAAGAAAATAACACTTCTTCAACTTGATGGAGAGTTGAATTCAAATGAATTCAATACTTGTTTAGAAGAAGCCATACGTGGCTGCTTGAAGGT
>Ga0193721_1000009_pt1 | contig 66534 bp, 53 predicted proteins | sample U2s2metaG_FD_145078 | JGI IMG/M metagenome (GOLD analysis project Ga0193721, IMG submission 145078) | Soil microbial communities from a riparian zone of the East river system, Colorado, United States - U2s2 | ecosystem: Environmental > Terrestrial > Soil > Riparian zone | place: USA: East River...
AGCAAAAGATGCCCGTCCAAAAAAATCGCCTGCATCCGGGTAAGCAATGAGTAGCCACGATTTAAATGGCCCCAGCGTGTCTGGATCATTCCGACTTTTGGATCGGTAAAAAAATGGATCGTGCGTTTTAGCAGATCCCTCTCCGGAACGAAATCAGCGTCGAGGATACAAAGGAATTCGCCTTCCGCGGCAGTAAGTCCTGCGGACAACGCGCCGGCTTTGAATCCGCTGCGATCAATCCGATGAATGAGCTGAACGTTGAAACCCCGCTGGCGGAGTTCCTCCGCGCACGAAGCGGTGATCTGGCGAGTCTCGTCGGTTGAATCGTCGAGTACCTGGATTTCCAGCAGCTCCCGCGGATAATCCAGTTCGCTGACGGAACGGAGTAACCGCTCGGCCACATACACCTCGTTGAAGATCGGCAACTGCACCGTCACCTTCGGGAATTGTTCAAAATAACGGGCTGGCACCGGCGCGCGCTTCCGGTTTTTTAAGTACAGAAAAATGATGAAATAACGATGGACCCCATAAGCTGAAAGCCCGATAAGCACGCTCAGGTAGCAGACCGTCCAAATAATGTGTCCGAGGCTTCCTTGCATGGGAGTTGCTACACCTGCCAATCGTTGAGGCAGTAAGGCCGACATGATGCCGCTTCCAGCGTTTGCGTCAATTCAAAAATAGTATGTTTGCCTTTGTAAACCGGCGCCGCATTGTGTTGATACACAATCTCCTATTGATTTTCGTAATTGCGGTCGCAAACGGTTTGCCAATCTCCCAATCGCTCAAAAGAAACTGCACACCGAACAAGAGCGCGAGGGGTTCGTCAACATTTATACGCGCAGACATTCGCTCTTGCCTGAGGCGGTTAGCAGGTTAACCGTGATATTCCAATTTTTTCGCAAAAGAAAGGCATGCAGTTGGGAGATACAACAACGAAGCGAAGGGGCAACCGTTTCGATCGTTTCAAGATCATCTTTCCTATTCTTCTGGCGGGATGGATCCCGTCGATCCTGACGCTTATTGTTTCCTATACCATTCTCCGCGACACCCTGGAATCAAGAATTCTGCGCGACCGGCAAACCTTGATCCAGCTGCTTGGCTATGTAGTAGGTCACGACCTCAGCCGCAGCAGTGCCATCATCAACTACTACCAGACGCTTCCCGAAGTCGCGAAAATTCTTGCCGGGCCGAATCCTGTCCCCGCCGCCCAACAATGGCTTAACTCCGCTTACTATTCGCATCCAAATATTGACGGAATGTTCCTGGCTGGATCGGATGGCGCGTTGCTTGCATCAATCCCGACCGCACCAGAAATGGTCGGGAAAGACTTCGGAGCCAGTCACTGGCGCGAGCAAGCGGCTGCATCCGACGAACCGGTTGTCTCGCCAGTTCATCCGCGGCTGTCGGATAATCGTCTTGTCACCGATATCGTAGCCGCAGTGCGCGCGCCCGACCGGACAATTCTCGGCTATGTTGGGGACTCTGTTCTGGTGGAAAGAATTGGTAAGCGATTGTCCGCGATCGAATTTTCGGATCGCTTCGTTTTCAAGGTGCTCGATCAAAACGGTGCGTCGCTTTTCGCGAATGATTTTAAACCGAATCCCAGTGTTAGGTCGCCCCAGGGTGGCCTGTTAATCAATGAAATCCGCCAAAACAAAATCGGACATTTCGAGGAACATGGGAACCTCTATTCTTTCAGTCCGATCGAGCAGGCCGGTTGGGTGGCGATTGTGGAGCAGCCGAAGAGCCTCGCATATAAACCGGTTCATGATCTTCTGGGACGAATGACGATCCTGGCTGCGTGGTTGATCGTGCTCACGGCAGTTTTCGCATGGCTGGGTAACAGGTTCTATCAGCGCCAGATGGAATGGACGCAGCGGTTGGAGCGCGAAGTCATTTTTAACGAAAAAATGCTGGCGAACATGCCCAGCGGAATCGCTTTTGTCGATCCAGCTTCTCGCCGTTTTCTCCACGCCAACGATGCCTTTGCGCGCATGGCGGAACGTTTTGGAGACCTCCCGCCCGGCCGCGACATCACGGAAATCCCCAGCGATGAAGTGAACATTGCCCCTCCGGGAGCGATTGAGAGAGTGCTTACCTTTGGAACGCCGTTTCAACTGACCGAGCACCCGTTGAAAGACAAGACGGGAGTTACGCACTTTTTGGACATTAATCTGCTCCGGCTCCAAGGCGCGCAGGAAACCGTGCAAGGCGTGCTTTATCTCGTGCAAGATAAGACGCGCGACGTCACGTTGCGTCAGGAGTTGATTGCCGCAAACGCTGCAAAGGACCAATTCCTGGCGCTCTTGTCGCACGAGCTGCGTAGTCCTCTCGCGCCCGTAATTGCCATGGTTGGGGAGCTTGAAGCCGAGATGCCAGATTCCCAGCCTGTAAGAGAAGCGCTGGAGGTCGTCCGGCGAAACGTCGAGCTGGAGGCGAGGTTAATTGACGATTTGCTCGATGTTACTCGGATATCGAAAGGCAAACTGCAACTAAGCTTTGAGACGATTTGCATACACCAAATCCTTCAGCGCGCCTACGAGATATGCCGGAACGAAGTCGAGGCAAAGAATCTCGAAGTGGAATTTCAGTTTCGCGCGGATCATACGTACGTGGAGGGCGATCCCGCGCGCTTGCAACAGGTCTTTTGGAATCTAATCAAGAACAGCGTCAAATTTACTCCCGAAAAAGGCCGAATCACTATCGAAACGCTCAATCCGACACCTGATAAAATTGAAGCTCGCGTTATCGATACCGGCATTGGCATCGAACAGGAAACGATCGATAAAATCTTTAATGCATTTGAACAGGGACAAACCGAGATCACCCGCCGTTTTGGGGGTCTCGGGCTTGGGCTCGCCATCTCGAAGGCGTTGATCGACGCGCATGGCGGAAAAATCCAGGTGCAGAGTTCCGGAAAGAACAAGGGCGCCACATTTTCAGTGGAACTAAACACCGTGCTTACTCCAATTGGCCACGATGGCGAAACGCAAGATCAAGAAGTCGATCGGCAGCCACAACCGGCGGTTTCAAGGCACCGGCGGGTACTGCTGGTGGACGATCATCATGACACTTGCATTGGAATGAAAAGAATGCTGGAGCGCCACGGCTACGAAATTACGCTGGCCCATTCCGCTGAACAGGCAGTCGAAAAGGTTCACAGTCAGGATTTCGATCTGCTCATCAGCGACATCGGATTGCCGGACCGCAGCGGTTACGAATTAATGCGTGAAGTGCGTCTCAAGAAGGATTTGCCTGGAATAGCGCTCAGCGGCTTTGGTAGCGAACAAGATATAAGCCAAGCCAGAGAGGCAGGCTTCTCTGAACACCTCACAAAGCCGATTAATTTTGAACGCCTGGAAAAAACGATCCAGAGTGTGCTCTCGTAAGCAGTTCGGAGGTTGCAGCGAAAATGACGCCGCGCTCTCTTACTGTCCGTTTGGGACACCGGCTGCTGTTTTAGTGTTGCGTTCTGCGGTCTCTTTTAATTGGCGTGACAGCTTCTCAACGCGCTGACGCATGATCTTGCCAGCCTTAAATTTCACTGTCGCGCGCGGCGGAATCACAAAACTGCTACCGGGCTGATTTGGGTTTCGGCCAACTCGCGGCTTTGTCAGGCGCGGCTGAAAGACGCCAAAATTGCGCAGTTCAACCGGGATATTGTTAGCCAGGCTGTCGGTGATTTTATCAAGCGTCCGCTGGACTACATCGAAGACCTGGTGCTGGACCATGCCGGTTTGATTGCTGATAGAGACGACGATGTCGCGTTTTGTTAGCTTTGGCATATCTAATTTGTTAATCGTGCCATGTGGCGTTGGCGGTGGCTACTAAAGCACAAAAAAGTTGATTTTTAAAGTTGGGTAACGCCTTCGACCAGAAGGCCAAAGGTATACCGCCTAACGCCGAATGGCGAATGGACGAACGACGAATCAATGACCAATGATTCAACCCGTTAAATCGTTGAAGCGTTACACTATTTGAACAGCCAATTCGTTTTGATGCTTTAACGCTTCAACGAATCACGGGGGCCTGTCCATTCCTCACGTGGAGGCGGAGCGGGATAATAGTCCGGCGCGGTCTCGTGCGCTGTGCGAAAATGCACCTTTGCCACATCCCGCAACGCGCCTGGCCCGTTGGCTTCCACCAGTTTTCTGGCGGCCTCTTTTACGCTCGGCGAAACTCCCCGGCCCAACCGCACACTGAGCTCTTTGCTTTTGCGCTCCAGCCAGTCGATGAACGCCTCGCGGGCGAGGATCGACGCCGCCGCTACCGCAATGTCAGATTCCGCCTTTGGGCGCTGTTCGATGGTGATCTTGCGGCCGTGCTTAAGCAAGGACGCATTAATCACCCGCGAATCCGCAAACTGGTCCGACAACGAGCGCGGAGATCCCGGCTTTCTCTCTAGCAAATTTTCAATCACGCGCGCGTGGCCCCAGCCGAGCAGCCGGTTAAGATTACTAAACTTCTCGTAAAGCTCGTTGTACTTCGCAGGTCCGATGAGAACTGTTTCCACCAGGCCCAACGAAGTTTTCCGAATCGTGTCCGCAAGCGCGCGAATCCGTGCGTCGGAAGTGATTCGTTTGCTGTCCACCACGCCGGCATCGACCAGTTTGCGAGCAATCCCACGGTCGACGTACGCTCCGGAAATCACCAGCGGCCCGAAAAAATCGCCCTTCCCGCTCTCATCTACACCGAAATGAGGCTCGAACATCTCTGGGGAATGCACTTCCTCGTAACCCAGCTTGGCTTCCCCTAAAATTTTCGGCTCCAGCTCGAACTGCACGAATTCCTCCACGTCACGGCCCTGCACGAGCACCTTCGGTCCCTTCTCGTAAACCGCCACGCTCAACTTGTTTTTTTGCGCGAAGAAAAGTGTGTATTCCTTCGGCGAGAATTCAAAACCAAGCTCCTCAAGTAGCGCACGAAACTTCGTCGCCTGCTCCTTGGTAAGCTGGTGTGTGTAAGAATTCAATGTCCAACGCTCAACGCTCAACGCTCAATGTTCAATCATCTTCTGAATTGTGAGTTGGACGTTGGGCGTTGAGCGTTCAACGTTTGCCTTCAAATCGTGACATCGCCAAAAAACGCTCGCGCATTCCACCGCTCTCTTCTGCAGTGGTTTCGCCGTCACGGCCGCGACCTGCCATGGCGCAGCACGCGCGATCCTTACGCAACCCTTATCTCCGAGTTAATGCTCCAGCAAACTCAGGTTTCCACCGTGATCCCTTATTACAACGAGTGGTTTCGGCGTTTCCCCGATTTTGGATCACTGGCTCGTGCCTCCGAAAGTGACGTCCTTCACGCGTGGCAAGGCCTCGGCTATTATGGTCGCGCGCGAAATCTTCACGCTACCGCGAGGACCGTCGTAGATCGATATCGCGGACGCTTACCGCGATCAGTCGAGAAAATGCAGCAGCTTCCAGGAATTGGAAAATACACTGCGCACGCCGTCGCCAGTTTCGCGTTCGATCAATCAGTGCCCATCGTCGAATCGAACACTGCCCGCGTTTTGACGCGACTATTCGATTTCCGCGAATCGATCGATTCTGATCCGGGCCGGCAAACGCTTTGGCAATATGCGGCGGTGCTTGTTCCAAAATCCAACGCCTCGATTTTCAACTCCGCACTCATTGACCTCGGCGCGCTCGTCTGTGTTGCGCGCCAACCCAAATGCCGTATCTGCCCCGTGAAGACATTCTGCGGTGCGAAAAATCCGCAAACTCTGCCGGTCAGAAAGTCTCGCCCCCGCACAAAGCGACTCATCGAAAAGCACGCGTTTATGGTGCGTCAGGGCAAGATTCTCCTCAAACGATCATCTACACGCTGGCGCGGCATGTGGATCTTGCCCCCGTTGCAAAGAGAATCGGCGAATCAACGGCCGGTTTATAAGTCGATCTTTCCCTTCACGGACCATCGCGTCATGTTAAGCGTTTACGCGCGGCAGCGGGAAAAGATTCGCAATCCATTGCAGAGTTGGGTCCGAATCGATTCACTGGACTCGATCCCCATGCCTTCGCCACATCGAAAGGCGTTGCGACATCTTCTCAGCGAACGTGTGATTGAACGTTGAACGTTTCTCTGCGATAAACGTTTGCGTCGACATATGCGAAGCATGACAGGGTACGGTCGCGCCGAGACCGATCACGCCGGAACGAGGTTTAGCGTCGAGCTCAACTCGGTGAACCGAAAGCAAAGTGACATCGTGATCAATTTGCCGCGCGATCTGGCCGAGCTCGAGCCGCGCGTGCGGCAGACAATCAACGAAAATATTTCGCGCGGCCGAACCAGTGCCACCATCACCCTTCACAGCGGCGCGAACGGCCTGCGAAACCTCGCACTTAACACGGAACTCGCCCGCTCCTACCATGAAGCGATGCGCGCGCTGCAGAAAGAACTGAACGCGCCGGGCGAGATTACGATCAGTACAATCCTGCAGGCGCCGGGAGTCATGCGGTTCCCGGAAGAAGCTCTGAACGCGGAAGAGGCCTGGCCGGCCGTTGAGCGCGCGCTGCGCGCCGCCCTCGCAGATTTAATCAAAATGCGGGAGCGTGAAGGCAAACATCTGGCCAAGGATTTGATTCATCGTCTCAAGGCGATCCGAAAAAAACTGAAGGAGGTTCGCGCGCTTCACCCCGACGTGGTAAAAAGATATCGCGCCGCTCTTCTCGAGCGAATCCAAAAAGCGGGGCTGCCGATCGCCAGCGAAGACGAACGTGTGCTCAAAGAAATTTCTTTCTTTGCAGATCGTGCTGATGTGTCGGAGGAGTTGACGCGGCTCGAGAGTCATCTTGCCCAATTCGCTCATCACTTGCGTAGCAAAGAGCCGGTCGGGCGCACATTGGAATTCATCACGCAGGAAATTTTCCGCGAGCTCAACACGCTCGGCGCGAAAGCCAATGACGCTGTGATCTCACAACGCGTTATCGCCTGCAAAGCCGAACTGGAAAAGATCCGGGAGCAAGTTCAAAACCTTGAGTAAAACAACCCAAGTGACAGTCCAGCCTGTCATTCTGAGCGAAGCGAAGAATCTCAGATCAGTTCTTTCGACGCACTTATTAAACCAGAGATGTTTCGCTTTGCTCAACATGACAGTGCTGCCTACACACCGAGTCGCCATCGCTCGTGAGCGTTGAAGACTTACGGAAACCGATGTCACGAGGTTTTAGCCGCCGCGGAATTCTTTTTGTCATCTCCGCGCCATCGGGCGCAGGCAAAACCACGCTGGTCGAGGCGCTGCGACAAACCCCCAATCTTTTCTATTCAGTCTCCTGCACTACGCGAGCGCCGCGCAGCGGTGAAATCAATGGCGAACATTATCAATTCCTCTCGGATGCGGATTTTCACGCGAGACTCAAGGCCGGTGATTTTCTCGAACACGCTGAGGTGCACGGAGATTTTTATGGCACATTGCGCGAGCCAGTGCTGACCAATCTGAACGATGGAGTCGATGTTTTGATCGATATTGATACGCAGGGCGCCGCCTCCATCCGCAATTGCGACGATTCAATAATCCGCCAGGCTCTAACTGATGTTTTTATTATGCCGCCCGATCTCGACGAATTGCGGCGACGTTTGCGCAAACGTGGCACAGAGACTGAAGAGCAGATCAAACGGCGGCTGGAGACAGCGATGCGAGAGATGGAATTATGGCGGGATTATCGTTACACGATTATTAGCGGTTCAGTTGAAGAAGATCTGCAGAAATTTCTCCAGATCATGGCTGCAGAAAGTTATTTGAGCCGGCGTTTGATCTTTACGGGAACTATTGGCTCCAATCAATAACAGGAAGCTATCAGCTTCCCCTACCGCAGGTTCGCGACTAAGTTCGCAATGTTCAATGGAGAAAAACTCACGAAGCAAACGCGAGAAGACGAGTCCGCGAAAAGTGGTACGTATTGCGGCTGGAAGAAAATCCATCGTGCTTGGTGTCACAGGCTCGATCGCCGCCTACAAATCAGCCGAACTGGCTAGTCTGCTCGTTAAACAGGGTCACGAAGTATTTGTCGTCATGACACAGGATGCGACTGAATTCATTTCGCCACTGACGTTGCAGACGCTTTCCAAAAATCCGGTGACAACGAGCTTCTACGACGAGAAGGAAAGCTGGCGACCCGGTCACATCGATCTTGCGGATCGCGCGAACCTGCTCCTGATCGCGCCCGCCACCGCGCACATTATCGCCGAACTGGCGCACGGCTTGGCCGATCACCCGCTTGCGGCGATCGCGCTCGCCACGGGCGCGCCGATTCTGCTTGCGCCGGCCATGAATGGAAAAATGTGGCAGCATCCCGCGACAGTGGAGAATGTAGAAAAATTACAGATGCGCGGCGTGGAATTTATCGGTCCAGAAGAAGGAATGCTGGCATGCGGTTACGAAGGAGTTGGCCGACTCTGGAAAGTTAATGACATCGCCTTCCGCGCGGAGTTCTTGCTTGCGCGGCAGGATAATTTGATCGCGTGAAGTTTCTCGTCACGGCCGGGCCCACGCGCGAGCCGATCGATCCGGTTCGTTATGTTTCAAATCGTTCGTCGGGAAAAATGGGTTATGCGATCGCAGAAGCTGCGCTCGATGCCGGGCACGAAGTCATTTTGATTTCCGGCCAGGTCAGCCTCCAGCCGCCGCGCGCGGCGAAATTGGTTTCCGTTTTAACGAGTGATGAAATGTTCGATGCGGTGCATCGCGATGCCAGCAAATGCGACATATGCGTGATGTGCGCCGCCGTGGCCGATTACAAACCGGCAAGCGTTTCACCGACAAAAATCAAAAAGCGCAGCGAGAATGTTTCACTCGAATTAATTCCCACGCGCGACATTCTCAATTCATTAGGCCATTGGCACGATCGCCGATTTCTTCTCGTCGGGTTCGCCGCAGAAACAAATGACATAGAAAAAAATGCCGCCCGGAAACTGCGCGAGAAAAATTGTGACATCATGATTGCAAACGATGTGAGCAGCGCAAAATCGGGAATGGAAAGCGACAAAAATGAAGTGACGATCCTCTTTCAAAACGGCGAGCAACAGAAAATTTCCCGCGCGCCAAAAAAATTTATCGCGCGCGAGCTCGTAAAAATTTTTCAAAATTCTGCAACAAAAATGTTTGACAAAAAAACTGTGATGGTTAGTGAACGCAGTTAAGTGAAGTGAAAATTATTCCCAACTCTTCACCAGGTTCCGCACGTTGCGGATTGAAAGGGGGGAATTAGTCGATGGCAAAGAAAAAAAAGGCAGCAAAGAAAAAAGCAGCGAAGAAAAAAAGGCACTAAGCCCGAAGCTTCGTTAACGGCCCCGAATTTCTTCGGGTCCACAACCCCTAACTTCAACCCGGGAGGAGAATTTATTTTTCCTCCCGGTTTTTTTGTTTGTTGTTTCGTTAACCCTGGCTTCAGCCAGGTGCATTCACACAGGAGATATCAAGCCGTATCAACGGCTTCGGTCGATTTCAGAAAGCCGTTGAAACGGCTGAACACGATAAGCATCGATTACACCTGGCTGAAGCCGGGTGCTAACGAGAGAATGCAAATGACCTTCTCAATCCTGCATATCCATCTTGTTTTCCGTTGTGCACTTTGCCCGCTTTTGTGCGACGTAGTCCAATCGTGAAGCATTATCTCGATTCGGCCGAACAGGCCGCACGCCAGGCGGGAAAGTTGCTTCGGGAGAATTTCGGGCGACAGCAGCGGATCAACGCCGCGGCCGCGCACGATCTGAAACTGGAGATCGACGTTCAGGCACAGGAATTAATTACGAACTTGCTTCTGAAAGAATTTCCCGGCCACGCCATTTATGGCGAAGAAGGAATCGGCGGCGATCAATCAAGCGAGCATCAGTGGGTGGTCGATCCACTTGATGGCACCGTCAATTATTTCTACGGCATCCCGCATTTTTGCGTCTCGATTGCGCTGCGTCTGCGCAGCGAGATCATGGTCGGCGTCATTTACGATCCAATTCGCGAAGAAGTATGGGCTGGGCAAAAAGGCGAGGCTCCGAAACTGAATGGCTTTCCCTTTCATGTAAGTGATCGCGCGGATCTGGCCGAATCCGTTGTGTCAATCGGCCTTGCCAAGACCGGAGAAACGATCAACGCAAATTTCCCACTGCTCCAGGCGATGATTCATCGCGTGCGGAAATGCCGCGTGCTCGGTAGCGCAGCGCTCGACATGGCTTATGTCGCTTGTGGACGATTTGATGCGTACATTGAAACCGGGATCAGCTTATGGGACATCGCGGCGGGCTGGCTTCTAGTTGAAAACGCCGGCGGCACTGTCGATCTTCGCCCGCTCGAACACATGAAAGATAAATACAGCATCGCGGCGTCCAATGGCGTTATTGATTTGAAACTCTGATGATCGTCATTCATTCGTCACTCCTCATTAGTCATTCGCCGTTCTCATCATGATTCGATGCGGAATCGGCTATGATGTGCATCGGTTCGCCGAGGGACGTAAACTGATTTTGGGCGGCCTCGAGATTGCGCACTCGCGCGGGCTGGAAGGACATTCCGACGCCGATGTTCTGTTGCATGCTATTGCCGATGCGTTGCTGGGAGCTGTTGGTGAAGGCGACATCGGTCAACATTTTCCAAATACCGACGAGTCAATTCGCGGCATCAGCAGCATCGAGATTTTGAGGCGCGTAATCAAAGTGCTCGCCGGAAAAAACGCGCGGGTCGTGAATATCGACGCAACCGTTCTGGCCGAAGAACCGAAACTTGCGCCGCACATTGCTGCAATGCGAAAAGCAATTGCGGATGCGATTGGCACTCCCGATTCGAATGTGAGTGTAAAGGCCACCACCAACGAACAACTCGGCGCGATCGGACGCAGCGAAGGCATCGCTGCAATCGCGATTGCAACAGTGGAAGTAGAATGAATCCGTTGTCATTCCGAGCGGAGCGCGGCGGGGTCGAGAAATCTCTTATCGTTAATCGAGAGATGTCTCGACTTCGCTCGACATGACAGATGCGGTTTTTTAACACTTACTCGCGCAAACTCGAAGAATTCGAGCCGCTCGATCCAGCTGCGCGCTACATCAAGATCTATACTTGTGGGCCGACTGTTTACAGCCGTGCGCACATTGGAAATTTTCGCGCCTATATCTTTGAAGATTTGCTTCAGCGGCATCTTGAGCTGCGCGGTTACAAGGTGCATCGCGTCATGAACATCACCGACGTGGATGACAAGACCATTCGCGGCGCGCGCGAAGCCAGGGTCCCGCTCGCAAAGTTCACGGAGCAATTCAAACAGGCGTTCTTCGAAGACGCCAAGACATTGCGGATCAAACGTGCCGACGAATTTCCCTGCGCGACCGACCAGCGTTACGTCGACAGAATGATCGAAATGATCCGCGTGCTCATCGCGCGCGGGCTCGGTTATCAGGCCGACGACAAATCAGTTTATTTTCGCATCAACAAATTTCCCAATTACGGAAAGCTCGCACACTTCGATCTCACCCAGCTGCAATCCTCGGGGCGTGTGAAGCACGACGAATACGATAAGGAACACATCGGCGACTTCGCGCTTTGGAAAGCCTGGGACGAAGAAGATGGCGATGTGAAATGGGATTCGCCATGGGGCCCGGGTCGTCCAGGCTGGCATATCGAATGCAGCGCAATGGCGACGGCATTACTCGGCGATCAGATCGATATCCATTGCGGCGGCGTCGATAACATTTTTCCGCATCACGAAGCAGAGATTGCACAGAGCGAAGGTGTGACAGGAGAAAAATTCGTGCGCTATTGGCTGCATTGCGCGCATCTCCTGGTCGATGGCCAAAAAATGGCAAAGTCGTTAGGTAATTTTTACACAGTGCCGGATGTTCTGGCGAAAGGTTACACTGGGCGTGAGGTGCGTTACGCGCTGCTGCGTGTGCATTACCGCGTGCCACTTAATTTCACGTGGGAAGGAATGAACGAGGCTCGCGAGTCGCTCGGGCGGATTGATGAATGGCTGGCGCGACTGCGGGAAATCGCGAAACGAGAAAACGTCCAACGCTCAACGTCCAACGCTCAACGTCCAACTGAAAAGCCTGACTTTGAGAACGCGCTCGATGATGATCTGAATATTTCCGCCGCGTTGGGATTTCTGTTTGAGTCGATCCGAGACACGAACCGCGCGATGGATGAAAACCAACTGCAGACAAGCCTGGCAGTCGCGTGGCTGGATTGGTGGAAACGAATCAACACTGTTCTCGATCTCGAAGCTGAGGGCGAAATCGTAATTCCACAGGAAGTAACGCAACTCGCAAACGAGCGTGAGAGCGCAAGGCGGAAAAGAAATTGGAAGCGAAGTGACGAACTGCGCGAGCGAATTTCCGCGCTCGGCTGGGAAGTGCGCGACACCAAGGAGGGTCAGAAACTCGCGCGAAACGCAGCGAAGTGATTCCCAGAATTTGCGCTCGCAACTCGGGAAGCGATTCGTCATCTTGAACGCTGAAAATGTTTGCGCCGGGCGACTTTCTCGATCTCGAACACACGGCCCACCCGAAGTTGTTCGAAAACCAGAATTACGTCTGGGACGCACTCAAACAGATTGCCAGCTACCTGCAATTTCGCTTGAAGCCCGGCATTTTGGGCGAGCTGATGGGAAAACCGTTCATCAGCAACAGCGTATTCATTGGCCGGGGAACGGTCGTTGAGCAGGGCGCAGTGCTAAAAGGCCCAGCGTGGATCGGTGAAAATTGCCGGGTCCGCAGCGGTTGTTACATCCGCGAAAACGTAATCGTCGGCAATGGCGCAACAATGGGCAACTCCTGCGAATTCAAGAATTGCATCCTCTTCGACGAGGTTCAAGTGCCACATTTCAATTACGTCGGCGACTCGATTCTTGGCTATCATGCGCACCTCGGCGCAGGCGTGATTCTCTCAAACGTTAGACTGGACCGCGGCGAAATCGCAGTCGTGGCGCCGGAGCGCAGCATCCCAACCGGGCTCAAGAAGTTCGGCGCAATTGTAGGCGACAGGACAGAGATCGGTTGCAATGCTGTGATCAATCCAGGCTCGGTAATTGGACGCGACTGCATGATTTATCCGACCGTGAACTTCCGCGGCGTCTTGCCGCACGGCAGCATGGTGAAACTGAGACAAGAGCTGCAAGTATTGGAAAAACGCTAACGAATCAAATTTCTTCATCGTGCCGGGCGGAAGACGCTCTACCTCACCGACGGATTTCCGGTTGGGAACAGTAATCGTCACGCTTTACTGAACGAGAAATAAATCCGCGACGCGTCGCGCCTTTGGATTTGCAAAAGCATCACGCGTGACGGTTTTGCTGACAGATGCTTCGACGATCAGCCAAGAAACATCATCTATATTAACAGGCTCAGACTGTCCTCATCCTGATTGCTAATTGGGCTGCCGAACGCGTTCTTTATTCTGTTTTGAATGTCTTGCACCTCCCGACCGACCAGGCTACGAGTTGTGCTGACAAAGACCCTGAGAAACTAATTCTCGGTAGGCACAGAGGCTACTCGCCAGATGTCGGCGTTGCCGTTGGTCGTAGGATATCATCGTCGTGTTCGTTGACCAGACCGATTGTGCCCGCGCCGCCCGTCATGTCACTATCAGTGCATGTGGGGCCGGGCAGGTTTGAGAGAGCAACGCTGGCCCACGACTGAACGTTTTTGGTATTACCTTCGGTGATCTCAATCCGGACCTCGCACGCTCCGCATCCCTTTACACTTACCGCGAACTGCTGGGTATTTGGAGTATTAGGATTAGCCGTCGTTTCCTTTTTGAGAAAAACAGTTTTCTTGTTATTACCTTCTCCGGTTAAGGTTATTTTCAACCGTTCGTTGTCAGCTTTGTAAAAGCTGATGACGAAATGTATCGTGCACCACTTGTCGCGTTCGATTCCGCATGTGAATTTCTGTCGGACGAAAGCCTTAGGATCTCCATCATGGTTTATTTCCTCATTGCGCCCAATGTGAACTACGCCGTGATCCTGGAAAGGCGAAGCTAGATCCGTTTGCCTGAGAAGTTCGCGCGCGGTCAGATCGTTCGGAGTCAGCTCCAATGCGCGCTCCAGGAGCGCGCGTGCCTCGTCACCGCGCGAGTGGGAGAGCAAGTAACGCGCATAATAAATGTAGCCATCGGGAGACGACGGTGCCAGTTCCAACGCTTCCTTAAAATGTTCCTCGGCCGGCACGGTCTGCTTTGTCACATCTTCCGCAATCGCAAGATTGATCAGCAGCTCAGGATAGTGCGGGGTGAGCTGTTGTGCGCGATGGAAATAATCGAGTGCGCCGGTAAGATCGTTTTTGGCCATCAATTGGATCCCATAGCCCATCAAACCGCGTTCGTTGCGCGGGCTCTTTAACACAACGTCGTGCCAAAGCGTTTCCTCGGTTTTCCAAACCTTGTTCCTTTGGAACGTAGCGTAGGCGTTTGCGCAGAGGAACAACGCGACCGCGCACGTGGCCGCGATCTTCGTCCAACTCCGTTGTCGATCCAGGCGGGCAACGAACAACTTCGCTGCGCCGGCGATCGCGATCACGAGACCGATGTAAGGAAGAAATGTCCGGTAGCAGTTCATTACTTCGGCGAGGGGAAACAGGGACGTCGGCAGAAGCGCAATCAGAAACCAGAGTAGCCCAAAGCTGATCACGCGTGTCTTCTTGGAACGAGCGGCTAAGATCGCCGCCGTGCTGATAGAAATGACGAATGCGAAGCCGATCCAAAGACGAGGATCGCCCATCGTGACAAACGGCTTTAAGTCGTAGTCGGCGGAGAGCCCCGTCGGCCAAAAGAACCTTTTAAAATACAGCAGTGCGACATAAGGCTCGGTAACCAGATAGTTGAGCGGATTCGCGGCGCCGGCGGTCCAACTGCGCGGTGTCATGTGCTGGACGAACAACAGCAGCGCTCCGCAGACTACAAACGGTGTGACCATTTCCACGAGTCGGGCCTGCATTCGGGATCTGCGCCCTGGGACCGCGAGATCCGGGAACAGCCAACGAAACACAGCGAAGAGCACTGCGTAGATCGCGGCCGTCGGTTTTGCCAGGATGGCGATCGCGGCTGGAAGAACAAAAAGATAATATCGGCGGAGCTGCGGGAAGGCGAGGTATATGGCAAACGACGCGATCACGCCGAGGGCGGAGATGACTTCCCCCGAGGAGGCGATGATGTAGTTGATGGTGTCAGCGTTTACAGGGTGAAGCGCCCACCACGCCGCGGCCGCGAGCGCAACCCTGCGGTTAGGTGATGGACCCGGGTCGCTTTCGAGCAGATGATGAATGACTAGTGCGAGCAGCAGCGTGAGCGCGATGAAGAGGGCGAAGCTCGAGACATGAAACCAGAGCGGCTGCAGCCCATGGGCGAGTTGGTAGTCAATTGCGACCAGTGTCGAGACCAGCGGGCGATACGATTGATTGCTTGGGAGCGCGCTGAAAGTTGTCGCATCACGAAAGAAAAGCGGAATGTTTTGCAAATCGCGAATGGACGCATTGTTTATGATCGCGTGCCCGTCGTCGAAGTGAAAGCTGTTCTGGAAATGGTTTGCGTAGGCTGATAAAATGGCCACAACCAACAGCGCGCAGGCCAGGCCCACGATGGATTTTTCGCGCGCTCCGTTCGCCTTGCATTGAGACTGCGAACGAGTTTGTCGCGAAAGACTGCGGCCTGGCGATCGCTCTTTGCTGCGCCGCATAAGAACAATCAGCTGCCTACGGGCCCGCAACCCGCAAATTGACGGCGGTATAGGTTGAATAGAGATTCAAGTAATCGAATGTTTTGCGGCCACGTCGCGTGAATCACAATTGCCGATCGTCCTCATCCAGGGCGTGCCAGTCGAGCCATTTTGCTGGCCGTCAAGCTTTCATCCCTTTTGTGTTCCGGCCGTCTTCCGGGAGCCGATCCAAAACCTCGCGCGCCATTATGTGCGCTGGCATGTGCACTCACCGACGAAGACCTTGGATTCTTCCTTGGTAGCTACCCCGCTTGGATTCGAACCAAGAAGGGGAATACTTGAAGTTTTACTTGAAGTCTAGGCCAATGCGCTCGCCACAGTTAGGTGGCGGATGGGGGGGGATTCGAACCCCCGGTGCCTTTCGGCACACACGCTTTCCAGGCGTGCACAATCAACCACTCTGTCACCCATCCCTCTTAATTCCTGCTCGTGCTCGTAATCGTGCTCGGTTCGATTCGATTACGAGCATGAGTACGATTAAGCGCTAAAGCTGTAATCGCCGAAATAATTCGTCGAGCGGCAATTGAATGCCGATATAGAATTCGCCGAAATCAGCATACTCGGCGCTCACCGGATCGAAACGCATTTTGTAAACGATCGCCTTGATCTGAAACGTATCGCGCGCAAACAGCGTCACTCCCCATTCGGCATCGTCGACACCGGTCGAACCGGTGATGAGCTGTTTTACTTTGCCGGCGAACTCGCGCCCGACGCTGGCGTGCCCTTTCATTAATTTGCGGCGTTCGTCGAACGGGAGCGCATACCAGTTGCGCTGTTCAGCGCGGCGTTTGCTCATATTATAGAAGCAAACAATCGGCCAATCGGGAAGCGTGGGATAAACCCGCTCCTGCCGGTAATGCTTCATTCGCTCGCGGAACGAATTCATCGCTTCGGCGAGTTTTGCGGGATCGTTAGAGACACTCGGCTCGAGCGTTTGCACGTATTCGTCTTCGTTCGTGATGTATTCGCTTTCTTCAGTCAGCGACAAATAACTGTAAACCGGCGTCAGCACGTCGGCCCCTAATGAGAGCGACAGTCGCTTCTCGATCCTGTTGGTGTTGTGCAAGTCTGGTGTGATCAACATGAACCCGAGGTCCGCCTTCGGGCTCACCACGCTTAGCGTAAGCAATTGCGTTGACTCCATTGCGCGCACTTCCTGTACAAGCGACGCCAGATTGGTCTTAGCAGCATTTTGCTCTTCGCGGCTCAGCAATTGCCATTGCCCATACTCGACGCGGTAAAACAGATGCAGGCAATGCCAGCCTTCTTCGGGCACGAGCGCAGTGTTCTTGTCAGTCATTGCGCTAGTCTCCGCCGCGAAGTTTTCCGGTCAAGGGTAGCGCGCGTACCATGTTTCTGGGCAGCACAGGCTGCTAGCCTGTAGGTCTCGGCAGCTTGCCGAGACCGGTAACGCGTCAACTCGGAATTGCCTGCGCAAAAATGTTGCCGGCAGGGCTGCCGGCAACTACAGGCTAGCAGCCTGTGCTCCTCAGAAACACGAACCCCTTGCGCTGCCTAACGCGCGGGCGTTTGCGCTTTTGGCAAATGAGCCATGCAATATTCTTCGCCATCGCGTGCGACCCGAAAATCCAGGTTCGGATCCGTCAACTCGGTGGCGCCGCAGACTGCACAGCGATGCAAGGCGTCATCTGTGCTGCGAGACTGCACTTCAAAACGTCTGCGTCGTGTTGAAACTTCATGGCGATGCCGCGCGTGGTGAATAATCTCCGGACCGAAAAAGATGAAATAATTCGCGAAAGCGGCAACGAGCGCAGCGCGATATGAGTTCGGGCCAAGGACAAACCCAATCACCAAAAACGCTGCGAAAATCCAGGCAAGCCATTTGATTTTTACCGGTAAAATGAACAGCACATAAATTACTTCGTCGGGATAAAACCGCGCGAACGCGAAGAACAACGACGCGATCAGCATGCCGTTCGAAAATTTCGCGCCGAAGAAAAATGCCCCGACTGTCGTGCCGATCATCCCGACGAAGAAATAAAGTGTAAGGCGGAAAGGACCCCATGCGCGTTCGAGACCTTCGCCGATAAACCAAAGGAACCACAGGGCAAGGATGATCCAAAGACTGAGGGTCTGCGGCAGAAAAATGTAAGTTACAAGCCGCCAGACTTCGCCGTGGAGGATACGCGCCGGATCGAGCTCGAGCGCAGAAAGAAAATCGCGATTGTCACGATTAAGCCAGATCAAACCCCAAACGAGCGCCGTAAACCCGATCACAATCCGGATCAATCCCGGGATACCAAGAAAACCAAAACGGCGCTCGAGTTTATCCAGCCACGTCATCGCTGTGCGAAAGTAGCGCATGCATTCACGCTTGCGAAATCAAATGGACGTTGTCGGTTGCGAAATCGAACCCTGGCAAAGTCGCCACAGACTTATCGCGAAGCGCATTTATGAAAGCGATGCGAAAACGCATCGCACTCCCAAAGCACTGCGTGCGAAATCCAAGAGAGCCTTCTTGTTTCGCGAAGCTTTTGAGTGCGCACGCGTCCTCGCGTCGCTTTTCCACACTGCGTGCATTGCGTAAATATTAATAGTCCGTTTCGGAACGACGAAGAAGCCGGGGGCTTGCGCGACTATTTCCACCGTCTAGCTTGGCGCGTGAGCGAAGTCGCACAAAGAAAAACGCCGCTTTACGACGAGCATGTGCGGCTGGGCGCAAAAATGGTTCCATTCTCCGGTTGGCTCATGCCAGTTCACTACACCGGGATCGTGGAGGAACATCAGGCCGTGCGAAACAGTGTTGGCATCTTCGACATTTCCCACATGGGACAATTTATTGTCGATGGAGCAGGCGCGCGTGAATGGCTCAACACGATGCTCACAAACAACATCAACAAACTCGATGTGGGTACGGGTCAATACAGCTTTCTGCTCAATGAGCGCGGCGGCATTATTGATGACTTAATTGTTTATCGGATCGGCGACCAGAACTTTCTGCTCGTCGTAAACGCCGCTCGCACGGAAGCAGATTTCGCGTGGTTGCAAAAACATCTTCCATCTGTAGCGGCAGCTGTGTCAGGCGGGAATACAGTTCAGATCGACAATCGCAGCGCGAATTTTGGCGGGGTGGCGATTCAAGGCCCGCGCGTCGTGGACCTATTTCGCGCCGTTTTTGGCGAGGGCGTCCAGCCACCATCGCGAAATGAGATCGTCGACGTTCCATTCGACGCAACGACAGTTTCCGTCGCCCGCACCGGTTACACAGGCGAGGACGGGATTGAAGTGTTCTTTGCTGCGACGAATGCAGTGAAGCTTTGGAACGCCGCGCTCGAAAAGGGCAAACCCTTCAGGATCAAACCGTGTGGACTCGGTGCGCGCGACACATTGCGTCTGGAAATGTGTTATCCACTCAACGGATCCGATCTGTCGCCGGAACGAAATCCAATCGAAGCAGGATTGGGATTCTTTGTCGATCTGGCGAAACCAACCTTCATCGGACGCGACGTCTTGTTGAAGACAAAGGAAATCGGCCCGCGCGAGAAGCTGGTGGCGTTTCGCATGAAGGAGAAAGGTCCTCCGCCGCGACCCCACTACGCGGTTGTTCAAAATGACGAACGCATTGGCGAAGTGACCAGCGGCACGCTTTCTCCGAGCTTGAATTGGGGCGTGGGCATGGCGTATGTCTCGACGGCGCACGCGAAGATTGGCGCAGAAATTGAGATCGAAATTCGCGGACAAAAATTTCACGCCATCATCGAAAAGAAACCGCTCTACAAGAAATCACCATCATGAATGTCCCAGACGATTTGCTTTACACCGAGAGTCACGAATGGATTAAGCGCGAAGGCGAGAATGTCCGCGTCGGCATCACGGATCATGCGCAATCGGAATTGACCGATGTGGTCTACGTCGAGCTGCCGAAGATGGATCGACAGGCGAACGCGAAAGAAGCAATCGCGATTGTCGAATCCGTCAAGGCTGCCAGTGATATTTACGCGCCGGTGAAAGGAACAGTCGTCGAAGTAAACAAAGCGCTCGAAGCGGACCCAGGCCTGATCAACCGCGAACCCTACGGCCAGGGCTGGATTTTTGTTTTGAAGATCGACAACGCCGATGATCTTAAAAACCTAAAAGACGCAGAAGCGTATCGAAAGCAGATCGAATAGTGGTTATTTGCCACCCGAACGGAATTCTTTCACAAGATCGAAAACCGTATTAATCAAGAGCGCAAGGATGATGGTATTGAATCCAAAGGCGAGCACGCTCTGCAGGAGTGCCAGCCGCCGCATCCGGCGTGAAGTAATTTGCACATCCGAGACCTGGAAGGTCATGCCTATAACGAACGAAAAGTAGGCAAAATCCAAATAATCCGGCATCTGTTCTCCAGGGAAAAGGAGTCCGCCAGCATGTCGCCTTTCGCCTGGTTGGTCGCTATCGCCATAAAAAGCATGCGCGTAGTGCAACCCAAAGACGGTTTGAATAAGACTCCAGGACAAGACAACTGTCGCCAGTCCTAACACAAGATCTCCTGCGTGGCCGCTACCTATACTTACGAGAAATCCCACCGCGAACAAAGACGCGCACCCCGCCACCACCACAAAGACGAAAATCACGGTTCGACCAAAATCCTCCTCTTGAGCGCGGGCACGCAACGTCCGCTGCGGCGTAATCAGGATTGTCAGCCATGCCGAGGCGAGGACACAAAAGGCAAAGGTATCCCACGCCCCGATTATGTTCGTTGGAAGACGCACGTGGTTCCGCAACGAAAAGAAAACGGCGGCTCCAGCAGCGCTCCCCAAAATCACCCGATGCCGCGCATCGTGGCCAGCAATCAAATCGATCAAGCGCGCCATAGGTCGACGCATTAAATGCTAACTGGGCACTCCCGCAAGCACACTCCCTGACTAATTAATCTGTTTCTTGATTGCGAAGCCGATGTAGCCCCAGCGGGCCCATTCGTAATGCGAAGTGCGCCCGGCATCGCGGCGGCCGGTTCTCTTATCATGCGCGTACGTCCTGGCGATGAATTCTGGGAACGCGGCGTTCATCTGGACGTCATGCGACACCAGCAAGCCGCCATCGCGCAGCCTCGGCCAGAATTGGCGAAACTCCCAGAACATGTGTCGATAGCTATGCGAGCTGTCGTGCAGAAACATGTCGATCGATCCGGGCAATTGATCGCGCTTAAGGAAATCTTCAACCTTGCCGGGCATGGGTACGAATCCGCCTGAGGTGGATCGCAATTCGTCTGGAATTAGAGCGCCTTGCTCGCAGTCTTCACTCCATTCGATGCTATAGAGTTTTGCAGCCGTAAGGTTCGCATCTGCGAAAGCTTTCAAGATGAATGCCGACGACATGCCAATGAACCCGCCCGACTCCACCACCACTGTCGGTCGAAGCCAGCGCGTTAATCCGTAGAGCGTTGCGCAATCGAGCGCTCCCATCACGCCTTCGCTGCCATATGTGTCGCGGCGCCGGATCATTTCAGTCGTGAACTCGCTAGCTCGAATTTCCTGCGCCAAACGCGCCACGGCATCCCACATAGCGTAAAACGGCGTGGCAGATGATTCCATCTGGCTCGGGTTCTCCAATCGACGCTGCCACGGGAGCGAAAATGCCGGCATTTTTTTCATGTATTCAAGAGCGAAAACATTGACTCGCACTTTCAATCAACGCGAATGCTAATTTGCCATTTCGTCACAAGAGTAAGCGCGTCCGCCCCTGACGATTGCTCTAACGTGCGCTGCCCTCAGCGCATGAGCATACGTCCAATACTCGCGGGGAGACAGAGGACCCTGCAGCGCCACGTGAGTCAGTTAAGGCTCGATCACAGCCAAGTCTCCCTTTTCTCCTGGCGAACCTGTGCTTAATTCCACGTTCTCCCCATGAGCAGCAAAACGAAGCCGCGCGAGGCAGGGCTTAACTTCGAAGACGCGATGGATCGGCTCGAAAAAATTGTCGAGCAGATGGAGTCCGGTAAACTGCCGCTCGAAGATCTGATCGTGCGCTACGAAGAAGGAATGAACCTTGTAAAAGTCTGCCAGGAACGGCTTGCCAAGGCGGAGCAAAAGATCGAGATCATTGCGCGCAACAGCGCAGGCAAACCCGTAGTTAAAGAGTTCGAGCCGACGCAGGAAGCCGCTGCTACAGACAAAAAGATCGAGGAACCCGAAAGCACAAATGACGAAATCAATCTCTTCTGAGACTTCTAAAACTTCCCAGGCGACAGCCGCGCCACCGCGTCTGCTCGACGGAATCCGTTCGCCCGCGGACATCAAGGCGCTGCGGGAACAGGATCTGCCGCAGCTCGCACAGGAAGTGCGCGATGAACTGATCAAGGTGCTTTCGCAGACTGGCGGGCACCTAGGCCCGAACCTTGGTGTCGTTGAGCTGACGATCGCGTTGCATCGGGTGTTCGACACGCCTCGGGACCGCTTTGTGATGGACGTGAGTCACCAGGGTTACGTGCACAAAATATTTACCGGGCGGCTCGACCGTTTTCACACCATGCGGCAATTCGGCGGCCTCAACGGCTTTCTTTTGAGGACCGAAAGCGAGCACGATTGCTATGGTGCCGGCCATGCTGGGACCGCGCTCTCCGCGGGGCTTGGCATGGCGGTTGGACGCGACCTTCGCGGCGGCGACGAGAATATCGTCGTAGTCGCAGGTGATGCCGCGTTCACATGCGGGATCAGTTATGAAGCGCTGAACAACGTTAAAGCACATACTAAGCGCTTCATCGTCGTGCTCAATGATAACGAATGGTCGATCGCGAAAAACGTTGGAGCGATCGCGAGCTACTTGAACACGATCGTCACCAGCCCGACTTTTGCTCACCTGCACGAAAAAGCGCGCGATTTTGTGCAGGCGATTGCCGGAAAATCGGTGGCGAACTTCGCGCATAAAGTCGAGGAGAGCGTAAAGGGACTGATCGTCCCGAGCGTTATCTTCGAGGAACTCGGGTTGCGGTACTACGGGCCGATCGATGGGCACGATATTCCCTTGCTCATCCGCACCTTTGAGTTTCTGAAAACGCAGGAAGAACCGGTCCTGCTGCACATTCTGACCCAGAAAGGCAAAGGGTACGCGCCTGCACTGAAGCAGCCGGACAAATTCCACGGTCTCGGAAAATATAAGATTGAGAGCGGCGAGACCGCGCCGACTCCCACCCCAACCTACTCGGAAATTATCGGCAAGACGCTTGCCAAATTTGCAGAGACTAATCAAAAGATCGTCGCAATAACGGCCGCGATGCCGAGCGGCACCGGTCTTTCGCATTTTGCCAAGGCGCATCCGAGTCGCTATTTCGATGTTGGAATTGCGGAAGAGCACGCCACGCTTTTTGCGTGCGGCCTCGCGACACAAGGACTTCAGCCCTTTCTAGCAATTTACTCCACGTTTTTCCAGCGTGCGTATGACATGGCAATCCACGACATCGCCATCCAAAATCTGAATGTAAAGCTGTGCATGGACCGCGCTGGCTTAAGCGGCGACGACGGCCCGACGCACCACGGCTTGTTCGACATCGGCTACCTCCGTCACGTGCCGAACTGGGTACACATGCAGCCAAAGGACGAAGATGAGTTTGTCGACATGCTTTGGACAATGTCGCACTACAACTCCGGGCCGATTGCCGTTCGTTATCCGCGCGGTTCAGGGTCCGGGGTAAAAATCAAGCCGGAACCGAAGCTTCTTGAGATAGGTAAGGCGGAGGTCGTCCAGCATGGGCGTGATGTGGCGATCTTCGGATTGGGCAACATGTTCGAAGTCGCCGAAGAAGCGGCGCGCAAGCTCGAGGAAAAAGGAATTTCGGTCGCGCTCATTAACCCGCGCTGGATCAAGCCGATGGACACCGGCACACTCGAATTTTTTGCGCGAAGCGTCGACGTCGTCTGCACGATTGAAGACCACGTTTTGCACAATGGCTTTGGCTGCGCCGTGATGGAACATCTGCATTCGCAACTGATCAACACACCGGTGGTGCGCATCGGTTGGCCCGATCAATTCATCGAGCACGGCGCAGTTCCGATCCTACGCAAGAAACACGGAATCACAGCCGACGCGCTGGTGGAAAAAGTTCTGCCGCTCCTGCGCAAAAAGTCCAATCTCAGGCCATCGGTCGCCTAATAAAAGCGAAGGGCGCCTTCGTTCCCGAAAGCGCCCTTCATAGTTTCGATGGCGATAAGCCGAATTCTGTCCCCAGCACTTTGCTAGCAAAGTGCTGGGCGATGATCATTCATCTCTCCCAAATTTCTCCGAGAGTCCGATCCCGCGGTCGCGGGACCGTGATGCGACGATACCCGAGGTTAAGCGGGCCGGCTGCCCTCCCTCTGTTTTGTCTTGCACCGCATGGGGTTTTTCCTGCCTCGCCAATTGCTTCGCGAGCGGTGAGCTCTTACCTCGCCTTTTCACCCTTGCCTGCACTTTTCTCAAAGAACCGGCGGTATGTTTTCTGTGACACTGTCCGTCACCGCAATTTTTCAACTGCGGCGCCCGCGTATTTTACGCGGCATGCTGCCGTATGGTGTTCGGACTTTCCTCCAGCAAATCTTGCGATTCACCAGCGATCATCTGCCATCGGCGGACAATATACCACAATAAGGAAAGCAGGAAATAACGAAGAGAGTCGGCGACCGAAGCGGTTGTCCCACAAATCAAAATGGCGATGGAACTGCGATAAGGAAAATCGCAATCATCGCCAGCGCGATAATTAGTTTGGCGACCATTGCGCCGATATTGCCGAGCAAACTCCCCCAGCCGGCCCGGCCAGCGTCGACCAGTCGTTTACCAGCGAGGAACTCTCCCGCGATTGCGCCAATAACCGGACCAACAAACAGACCGAGGATGCCGAAGAACAGTCCGACCAGTGCGCCGAGAATCGCGCCAAATGTTCCCCATTTTGTCGCGCCGAAATGTTTCGCGCCGAAGTAGCCGGCGAGGAAGTCGAGCGCGTACGTGGCGAGCGTGAGCAGCACGAGCACAATGATGGTAATCCGGCCGATGCTTTTCTCCGGACCCAGCATGATTCTGTGAATCACTGCAGCAGCGAGAATAATTGTCGTGCCGGGTAGGACCGGTGCGACCGTGCCGATCAGACCGACAGCGAAGAGGACGATCGTGAAGAACCACCAGAAAAGTTCCATCGGAATCGCGAATCGTTGACTCGTTACCATCGTTGTCATTCTGAGCGAAGCGAAGAATCTCTGGTTGTTTCTTCTGGCAGCGCGGAATTCAAAATCTGAGATGTTTCGCTTCGCTCAACATGACAGACCAGTTTGGGCAATCGACCGAATCACGTTTGTTCGTCTTTGACCCGCCCAAAGCCGACCCTATACTGAATTTGCAGATCAAATCTCAACTTTTTCGGAATCAATTATGCCACTTCAAGTTGGAACCAAAGCGCCGGATTTCACATTGCCCACGAAGGTGCCAGCCGGGCCGAAGCAAATCCGGCTGAGCGACAATTTTGAACACAAGAACACGCTTTTGCTCTTCTTTCCGATGGCGTTCACGAGCACGTGTACAACGGAGATGTGTGAGGTGAGCGCGGGTCTGAATGGGTACATCGGCTTGAACGCGGCTGTTTATGGGATCAGCGGCGACAATCCTTTTGCCCAAGAGGCATGGGCGCAAAAGGAAAACATCATCGTGCCACTATTAAGCGATTACGAACACAAGGTCGCGAAAACCTATGACGTGATGTACGACTCATTCCTGCCGCAAATGAATCTTGGAATGGCCGGTGTCCCGAAGAGGTCTGCATTCATTATCGATAAAAGCGGTGTGATTCAATATGCGGAAAGCAACGATGACGCCAGGCAGCTCCCCAATTTCGACAACATCAAAGCAAAGCTGGCAGAATTGAAATAAACTCTGTCATGCCGAGCGAAGTCGAGACATCCCGTTGCGAGACCCTAAAGTTAACATCGCGGGATTCCTCGACTCCGCTGCACTCCGCTTGGAACGACAACAAACATGCACGACGAATTTAAGGCGCTCAGGAAATTCGACGCGGGCAAAGGACGCGAAGGTTTCTTTTATTCGCTGCCGGCGCTCGAAGAGCAAGGTGTCGGTAAAATTTCGCGGTTGCCAGTAAGCATTCGGATTGTTCTCGAATCGGTGCTGCGTAATTGCGACGGGAAGAAAGCCCGGCGCAAAGATGTTGAAGCGCTGGCGCACTGGAACGCAAAATCGCCGGCGAACGAGGAAATTCCATTCGTCGTCGCACGCATCGTTTTGCAGGATTTCACGGGTGTGCCGCTGGTGGTTGATCTAGCGGCGATGCGCACCGCAGTGCAACGCCTGGGACGCGATCCAAATATCATTGAACCACTCGTCTCGGTTGATCTAGTGGTGGACCACTCGGTGCAGGTGGATTTCTTCGGTTCGCCGCGCGCTCTCGAGCTCAATCTGGACATGGAGTTCAAGCGCAACCGAGAGCGTTACGAGTTTCTCAAGTGGGGACAGCAGGCGTTCAAAACCTTCCAGCTGATCCCGCCGGGAATCGGGATCGTGCATCAAGTCAATCTCGAATACCTGGCCAAGGGCGTCCTGTCCTCTAAGTCCTCAACTCTTAACGCTCAACTTTTCTTCCCTGACACGCTCGTTGGGACTGATTCACACACAACCATGATCAACGGTCTTGGCGTGGTTGGCTGGGGAGTGGGTGGAATTGAAGCGGAAGCCGGCATGCTCGGTCAGCCGGTTTATTTTTTGACGCCGGAAGTGGTGGGCGTACACATGAGCGGCCAATTACGCGAAGGCGTCACGGCGACCGATCTCGTCCTGCACATAACGCAACTCCTGCGGGCGCAAAAAGTCGTCGGCAAGTTTGTCGAGTTCTACGGCGAAGGCGCGGCATCGCTGCCGGTGCCGGACCGGGCGACGATTGGAAACATGTCACCCGAATACGGGGCGACCATGGGATATTTTCCCGTTGATCAAGAATCAGTGGATTATCTGCGGTTCACCGGACGCAGCGAAGAGCAATGCGTGGCATTCGAGAATTACTTTCGCGCGCAGAAAATGTTTGGGATGCCGCGCAGCGACGAGATCGATTACAGCGTCCACCTCGATTTGGACTTGGCGGAGGTCCAGCCGAGCGTTGCCGGACCGAAAAGGCCTCAGGATAGAATCAATTTGCCTGAGCTCGGCAAAGTATTTCGCGAACTGCTTGAAAAACCGGTGCACGATGGCGGCTACGGCAAGAAGCAGGTCGACCTTCGCGAAAAGCATGCGGTGGAATTGAATGGCAGCGCGCCGCGCAACGGCGCGATGTTTTCGAGCGATACAAAGGAGGACCAGGGGATCAGTCCGGGCGACCAACTTAATAAGATCGAGATGGTCGCGAACAGGCCTACGCCCGATACCGGAAATGAAATTGAAGCGGAGTCGCACGAGGTATTTGCTCGCGGTCGAACTCACATCGGCCACGGCAGCGTGCTTATTGCTGCGATCACGAGTTGCACAAACACGAGCAATCCGAGCGTGATGATCGCGGCCGGTCTGCTCGCAAAAAAAGCAGTGCAGCGCGGGCTGCGTGTCGATCCTGCCGTGAAAACGTCGCTGGCGCCGGGCTCGCGCGTGGTTTCGGATTACCTGGAGAAAACTGGGCTGCAAAAATATCTCAATCAGCTCGGTTTCAATCTGGTTGGTTACGGTTGCACGACCTGCATCGGCAACTCAGGGCCGCTGCATCCAAACATCGAGAGAGCGATTCACGAGTACGATTTGATTGCCGCTTCAGTTCTTTCGGGAAATCGAAATTTCGAAGCGCGCGTGCACCAGCATATCAAGGCGAATTTTTTGATGTCGCCGCCGTTGGTCGTCGCCTTCGCCCTTGCAGGTCGAGTTCACATCGATCTTTCTCACGATCCTCTCGGCAGGGATAAGGATGGCAGAGAAACTTTCCTTCGCGATGTGTGGCCGACTCTCAGCGAAATTCATGACACGATGCAATCAGCTCTCGCGCCAGAGACGTTTCGCAAATTGTATCGCGATTTTGCCAACCAAAATCCGAAGTGGAACGAGATTCCATCGAGCACCGGCGACGTTTACCAGTGGGATGAGAAGAGCGATTACATTCATGAGCCGCCGTTCTTCCAAAATTTCTCGATGAAGCCCGGACACATCGCCGAAATCCGGGGCGCTCGCGCGCTTGGCATTTTCGGCGACACGGTGACGACCGATCACATTTCGCCTGCGGGAGCAATCAAAGAGAGTTCGCCCGCAGGAAAATATTTGATGTCGCGCGGAATTCAGCCTCGCGATTTCAACAGTTACGGCAGCCGTCGCGGCAATGACTTAGTGATGACCCGCGGTACATTCGCGAATGTTCGAATCAAAAACCTGATGGTGCCCGGAACGGAAGGCGGCGTGACCAAATATTATGGTAGCGGCGACGCCTCGTCGCCGAAAGGGCAAGGCGGCGAGGGCGCCGCGTCCACGATGTCGATCTTCGATGCGGCGATGAAATACGCGGAAACGAAAACTCCGTTGGTCATTCTCGCCGGTCACGAATACGGGACAGGTTCGTCGCGCGATTGGGCAGCGAAAGGGACGCGTTTGTTAGGCGTGAAAGCAGTGATCGCGGCAAGCTTTGAACGAATTCACAGGTCGAACCTCGTCGGCATGGGCGTGTTGCCACTGCAGTTTCTCGAGGGCACATCCGCGCAAACGCTCGGGCTCGACGGCTCGGAGAAATTTTCGATCACGGGATTGTCCGAATCGATAAAACCTGGACAACAAGTAACGCTTGAGATCGAAAAGAACGGAGAAAAACGATCAGTGCCGGTGAAGCTTCGGATCGATACACCGATCGAGATCGATTATTATCGGCACGGTGGGATTTTGCCGTTTGTCCTGCGGCAACTGCTGACGAAGTGATTCGCCGTCGACAGGTTTCTTAGAATCGCTTCTTTAGCTGGACGTACCAGAACCGGCCTTTGATTGTGGCGAGCGATTCGTCGTAGCCATTCGCAGCGCTGCCGGCCACAAACGGTGGGTCCTCATCGAACACGTTCTGCATGCCAATTGTGATCGTGGTGTTGTTCAGCCACCATTTCCAGTTGCTGCAGCCGTACTCGGCGGTAGAAACTGGGAGGACTTGTTTTTCCTTGGCGTCCTTCATCTTTACGTTCTTACCGCCATCCTTGGCAAAGCCGGGCACTTCGGCTGGAGCAGGCGGCGGCAGGTTGAATGTGTACGATGTGATCAGATCGAGCGTGGTCCACGCGGCTACTTTTCGCGCTCTCCACGGAAGTGGACCACTTCTAGGCTGATTAACCTTCGTCGATCCTGTGAGGCTGACATTGTCATCTTCGTATTGACCGGTCCAATGCACTACCGCAGCGACATCCAAACCCTGCACCCAAGTGTCAGCCGGCCCGTCGTAGAACAGGCTGAAATTCGCCCGATTCCATGGCAGCGAGCCCGTTAGGGTGAACCCCGGCGGGATAAACTCGCCCGCGATACCGAAGCGTTTTGTATCAGGCAAAATCTGAAGCTCCACCCGGGACAGCCACGTACCGTTGACGGTTGCGGTTAGTCTGCCGAAATCGCCCTGGCCCAAGATCGAAGAGTCCAGAATATAGATCGCTTCATAGTCGAGACCTTCAAAAATCGCGCCTGTAAGATTTTTGTTAGGATCAATGATTAGGATAATTGGTCCCGGTTCACCGGGAATCACTGGAGGACCACGTACAACCAGGCCGGGGATGTTAGTATCAACAACGAATTGCGCGCCAAGAAGGGACGCGATCGATCGCATATCAATATGCCACCAATCCGCGGTAAGTGTCAGGCCCTTGATCCATTTCGGGCTGTAAACGGCTCCATAAGACCATTCGTAGGCCACCTCCGGCTTTAGATTGGGGTTCCCTATAACGCGTATCTCCGAAACAACGACCTGGTTTGTTAAGGGGTCGACAGCGAAGTCGTTGACGCCCTCCGAGGATGCGGGTGAAATCTCCGATAGGGCCGGAGCATGAAATGCTTCGGTGTAGCTGCCACGCAGGGTGAGCGCGCCGATATATTTTGGATCAAACGGCTGCCAACGAACAGAAACTTTTGGCTTCTGCGCGTTAAACTGGCTGTGCGCCGCCGGGTGAAATTCAGGTAGAACGGCAGAGGTGTTCTGACTGTACCATTCTTCGCGCTCGGCAAAGTCAACCTCGAAGCTGTAGAAACCTGGGAAGTTCCAGGTCGGGCTGGTGAAAGGTACCCGCACTTCCTGGTACGTTGACCACACATCGCAGTTCACGTGTGCACTTTCTCCATTGTTCGAGCCGATGCTTTGAAACGTTGTGTTGAGCGCGTCACGATCACGGGTCCATCTCGGCGCGTTATACTCACCACCGAGAGCAAAGGAGACAGGTCCCGCAGGAAGGTTGAACAAGTCGCCGTTAAGAGTGACGTAGCCAATTGGCAACTCATATTCTCCTGAGTTATGCAGGGTGACATAAACTCTCTGCCTCGCCGCGGCGGTGTTGTGCGCAGTGAAATTCAGGAACGGATCAAATGCTGTGGCTGGGTTCGTATCCAACAGCGCATCGCGTAATCCAGGCGCGCTGACTTCACCGACGGACAAGTCCTGCCCTTCGTTCCGGGAATAACGAAAGCCTAGCTCCCAGTTCCAAGGCTTAAAATAATCGCCAAATTCTCCCATCTCGCCCCGTAGCCCCACGTCGAACAGCGAATCCCAGTAGGTGAACTTCTCATGTCTGGGACCGGTGTCGTTAGTGCCGCGGAACCCGACGCCAGTAGTCACCGGGAGACCAGATCCGTCAGGGAAGAAATTGGGAATAGTCGCATCTGCGACTGTAAACGGATTAAACGGATTTTGGATTGGCACACTGATATTGAAGAGACTAAAGCCGATGTTAGTGCTTGGAATCTTGAATGGGTCGGGTATAAACGGAACAGCTGCAGCCGACGCATCGAAAAATGAGCGGATATATTTAAAGTCGGCAAATAGCGTCAGGTATTTGTCACACAGATCGCGCGTGAACGAGCCATAGAAACTCTGGCGATCTGCGGTTGGAAGCGCTGGTGTGTAAGCCGCGAAGTTCAAGAAGAAGTAGTCGCCACCTCCCTTATAATCGGTGCCGAACTGTGGAAAGTGTTGGATTGCATTGGGCCCGATGATACCGGGAGCCCCTGGATACGCATTCGGGTTGACTACATACGGGATCTTATAAAATGGAGAAGTCGCCGCATTTGGTGCGGAGTGCGGAAGGGGCGTGTTCACGCCGAACTGCGGAATACCTCCGGGGCCGAAGAATAATTTCGGGATCAAGCGGAAATCAAAACCTCCCATGTTGCCGGGGAAAGTCCCGCTGCGCTTGTCCGGTCCCCCGAAAGGTACGTAAAACGCGTTAGCCGACAGGTCCCGGTCACGGCTGAAGATACCACCGGTGCGCTCCCAAAAATCGGCGATGAGAACGATATTGGTCTTGTCATCTCCAGTCCCAGCTTTCAGCCATGCCTCCCATTCGCCCATGTCGTTGGATGCTCCCAGGTTTGTGTTGCCGTAACTCTCGCCGATCTCCAGCCCACGGAACTTGTGGATCAAAAATAAGTTGACGACTCCGGCGACCGCGTCGGAGCCATACACCGCTGACGCGCCATCCTTCAAGATGTCGATGTGATCGATCATCGGGAACGGAATGAGGTTAATATCCACTCCTCCGCTGAACCCGACGGGATTCAACGAACCAAAGGCGACACGTTTTCCGTCAACGAGCACCAGGGTTTCTTTGGCCAGCAAACCGCGTACGTTGAATTGGACAGTACCGTCACCGCCATTGGCGATGTTCAAATTGACGGTGCCGCCTGCTTCCTGCGGCAAGAAAGTTGTCAGGTCCGTTGCATTGCGGATGCCCAGCTTTTCGATGTCTGCTGGACGATACGTATCCACTGGGTTCGGACCGACTTCTTCCGCGGTCGGAATGTTCGAGCCGGTCACAATAACCTCCTCGATTGTTATCCCGGGCTGGCCCGTGCGCCCCGCGGGCAGGCTCTCCTGCGCCTGCGTCGGAATAACCGAACAAAGCGTCACCGAGATGATCGCGAGATAGAGGCTGCTGTAGCCGCCTCGCTCTGTCGAGGCGCTCTGACGCTGTTGCCCATAGTAGCTAGTAACAAGCTCGTAGTATTCGTAGCTGTCGTTAGAAGCCGCGGGTTGCATTCGGCCGGCCTAATTTTGAGACGAATGGATCGTCAACAGTTGCGGTGGACTCGCTCGAGAATCCTGTAACTGGCCGTCGAAGTAGACGCTAACTACGAATCCACCGAATCGTCGTTCATCAGGTGAAGGCAGTTTGCTCTTGGGACGTACATAAGTCGCTGCGAGAACCTTCGGAGTCGGGTCCGTCCAGTCACGGCCAGAACTAAGCCAGTTATAGCTAACCCTGGCGTTAGTTTGCGTCAGCCTGTTATCTTTCGTCAGATCGTAGAAATCGACTTTAATCCGCACAACATGGCCATTCTGCGTACCCGGCCGTGGCTTAACTCCAACCTTCAGGGTCAGGTGATTCTGAGCGTTCGGATCGGCAATCTCTGTTAGAGTTGTCTCCGTGATCGCCAAAATTGAGTTGTTTGAGACGCCGATTCGCCGCAGAAGATGAGGAAAACGAGCGTCGGAATGGAGCGGACGAAATTCGGGAAGAAATGCGATCCACTGTAGTATGCCTGAGTGTTCGGCAAAGGCGCGTTCGAGCCAGCGGAAAGCTTCTTCTTTGTCACCGAATGCAACGTAAACTGCAGCGATGACGGGAGCCGAGACGTATCGCGTCTCCCTGGCTTGAAGAAGCTGCGCAAGAATATTTTGCGCCTCCGCTCGGCGACCCATTCGCGTGTAGGTAATGGCAAGGCCGCTGCTAGGGAGATGGGTTGCCTCTTGTGATTTGCTATAGAGGGTGATCGCTTCCGCGAAACTACCCTTGTCGCGATAGGCGGCGGCGAGATTCGAATCCAGATAAAAGTAATTCGGATCGAGCAAGAGCGTTCGCTGGCCCTCATTAATTGCATCGTCGATGCGGTCATTGGCGAGGTAGGCCGCTGTGGCAACGTAGCTGGTGATAGGCGACACAGGGTCCAACCTCTCAGCCTCCAGCACTAGCCGAAGCCCCTCTTGTAATTCACCTCGGAAGAGAGGCTGCATGGACAGAAACAAATGAGCTGGTGCCGAATTAGGATCGAGTTGCAGCGCGCGCTTTAACTCTGCGTCCGCGCCATCAAGGTCCCAATCGAGCACCCGCTTTGCTTCGCTCAGGTAGCAATGCGCCTCAGCATCATTCTCATCCAGAGCAATCGCTTTTAAGGCCGCTTCTTTTGATGCTGGATAAGCTTCGATTGGTTTTACGTAAACATCGGCCAGAAAATACCAGACCTTCGCGATTCCAGTCCAGGCACGGGAAAATGTCGGGTCCTTCTCGAGCGCGCGCTGAAAGAAATCAAGCGCTCTCCGCAAATCTGCTTCGCTGCTCTTGTTCGAGAAAAAGAGACCTTGCAGATAAAGTTCGTATGCCTCCGTGTTCCGTTGTTCATGGACAGGAAGTGAAACGGCGAGTGTGACCTTGAGTGCCTCAACAATTGAGCGAGTTATTTCGTCCTGCAGCGCAAAGACTCCTTGCAGTTCGCGTTCGTATGTTTCCGACCAAACATGGAAACCGCTGGACGCGTTAACCAACGCCGCGGTAACACGAACACGGTGACCCTCGCGTCGCAAAGTTCCTTCAAGCACATTCGCGACGTTGAGCTTTCTTCCAACCTCGCTCACGTTTGCGTTCTTTCCTTTGAACGAAAATGACGAGGCGCGGCCAACAACGCGCAGCCCATCTACCTTTGCCAGTGCGTCGAGAATCTCTTCGCTTATGCCGTCGCAAAAATATTCCTGATCTTTTGCCGGGCTAAGATCGACGAATGGCAGCACCGCGATGCTTTTGTCCGGTGGTAAGCTGGTCGTTAGGTTGCGATGCCGATAGAATGGAACCGCCACGGCCATGGCAGCGACTAACAATACGAGCACCAGAGCGGCAGGCGATCGCGCCGAGCGGAGCCATAAAGGAGCAGCGGCGCGTTCCAATTCAGCTTCCAGTTTCCGACGAAGATCTTTCAGCGCTTGCAGTAACTCGTGCGCGCTGTCATACCGTTGGCCGCGATCTTTGCGCAGCATTTTGTTGATGATCTGCTGAAGCTCCGCAGGAGCGTGTGCGATGTAACGCGTGAGCGGCGGTGGCTCTTTCTCAAGAATCGAAGGCATTACGTCTTGTGGCTTGTCGCCGCTGAATGGCACATGTCCAGTTAGCATTTCGTAAAGAACCACGCCGAGACTCCAGATATCGGTTCTGTTATCAACGTGCCCGCAGCACGCCTGCTCGGGCGACATATAACGGATAGTCCCGAATATGGACCCGAGATTTGTCTCAACGAGCAACAGCGCTTCGTCTCTCGGCATCGTCGCCGGCAGTTCCTGCTCCGCGAGCTTCGCAATGCCGAAGTCGAGCACTTTCACGTATCCGTCCGGCCGGAGCATGATGTTCTCCGGTTTGATGTCGCGATGAACAATGCCTGTGTCGTGAGCGGCAGCGAGCGCACTCGCCACTTGGATGGCGACCTCAACAGTTTCACTCAATGCCATCGGTCCGCGGATCAGACGATCGCGCAGTGTCTCGCCTTCGATCAGTTCGCTGGCAATGTAGTGGGTTGACTGATCCTCGCCGATCTCGTAAACGGTCAGGATATTTGGATGGTTGAGCGCGACTACAGCGCGGGCTTCTCGTTGAAAACGTTTGAGGCGCTCTGCATCCCCGGTAAACCGCATCGGCAGAAGTTTGAGCGCTGCCTTGCGGCCCGCTGTCACGTCGGTGGCGAGATAGACTTCGCCCATTCCGCCACTGCCGATTCGTTTTGAAATTTTGTAGTGACCAAACGTCTGGCCGATAAGTAAGTCCGCTTGACTTTCAATGATTCGCGTCGCAATACCGGCTGTTGAGGCTTCGATGAAGCTCTTTGCTCGTTGATGCGAAGCGAGGAGCGCTTCAACTTCGCGGCGCAAAAGCTCATCGCCTTTGGAGGCCGTTTCGATGAATCCAGCAATGTCGTCCGAGTTTTGCTCTAGTGCGGTGTGAAAGATTTCCTCAACCGTTTGTAACCGCGTCGGCGTCATGTTTGACCCGCTATCCGAGGGCGGTCAGCAGTCTAACGTATCTCGTCTACGCTATGCAATTCATTGTGTAACCATGCCTTGGCAAACACCCAATCACGACGAACGGTTATCGTCGAGATCTTCATCACCTCCGCGATCTCGTCATGATTGAGTCCACCAAAATATTTGAGTTCTACTACCCGGGCTTTTCTTTCGTCGAGCCTGCCAAGCTTCTCCAGCGCCTCATGCACATCCACAATCTCGTTTGATTGTTCCGGTGAGAGGATCGCTGCTTCATCGAGTTCTGTTCTGTTCGCCCCGCCACCGCGTTTTTGCGCCCGGTTGCTCCGGGCGTAACTCACCAGAATTTGACGCATCGCACGAGCGGCGACGGCAAAGAAGTGGGCCCTGCTCTGCCAGTTTGGATGGGTTTGGTCTGTCAGACGCAGATAAGCCTCATTGACCAACGCCGTTGTTTGCAGTGTGTGGTCGGGGCGCTCGCCCTCCATGTAATGATGAGCGAGGCGTCGCAGTTCTTGATAGACCAGCGGCGTTAACTCTGCGAGTGCGGAATCATCTCCCTTACTCCATTCCTGCAGGAGCTGAGTCACTCTATGTGGAGAGACCGAAGGCTCGTCCATAAGCTCGTCTTGGTAGCTTATCACCGAGCGAAATTCTCTGCACGCGCAAGCTTTTCCGAAAAAATCCTGATTCGGATGATCACTTTGATCGCTTTTTCGCGCCTTACCGGGATGAAAGGAAAACACGAAACCACGAAAAAATCACACCGATCGCAACCTAACCTCCTCAAAGAAAGGAAAAACCATGAATCCACTGACTCAGTTCAAAAAAATACAAATTCTGCCACTTCTTATCGGACTGGCACTCGTCGCACTCGCATCGTTGACGGCCGCACCGGCGATGGCAACGCCCAACTGCGGAGTTGCAACCGCCAACCTTTTATACCCTGGACAACCCGTAGACACTGCGCACGCCGCTCATTTTCCGGATGGCTTGCTTGACTTGATGTGCAAGGACCCACTGACCAAGTGGGAGCTCAAGACCAAGGTGAAGGGAGATTCAGACGTTTATGTTGTCCAAAACACGTTTCCGCCCGGGGCTCACAGTGGGTGGCACACGCATCCGGGTCCTAGCCTGATCACCGTCACATCTGGCGCGCTCACAGTCTACGAGGCCTCCGACCCCACCTGTACGCCCATAATCTACACAGCAGGCCAGAGCTTCACCGACATCGGATGCGGAGACATACACCTGATTCGTAACGAGGGTAGTGTCAACGCAGTGACGGTCGTGGTGCAGATTGTTCCGGCAGGCGCTCCGAGACGGATCGATGAGCCAGCCCCCAGTAATTGCCCAGCAATTACGTGCCCGTAATTGCCCTATCCGAAGAACAAGAAAGAGGGTGAAGCAACTCTATGGCCCGCCAGCCGCGCTCGCGGCGGCGGGCTCACGAGCAGGAGCGGCGCGGCTAAACTTCGGAAAAAAATAGGACCCGAAGCACTGATCTCGGCGGTCAGGCTCCTACGCCAAGGCTACGGCGTCTCTGTGACACGCCGTTCCCTTCGGCAGGCGTCCGCCGCGGCGGACGCCCTACAGCATCTGACGATTGTGCACCGTTATCGGCGAACCGTCGGCAATGAATGCGGATCGAGGAGGCTGATTTAGCGTCGCAGCGAATTGTTGGCCGTAAAGAGTTGCGACGTCTGCGTTCAATTCGAAATCCGTCGCATTCCAAATCTTCCATCGCGGATGCTCGACTCTGTATTCGCCGCAGCCACTGCGAAGGGAAGTGTAACCCCAATAATGTTCAGTGATAAATTCCGCGTGGGTGCCCGCCAGAATTGCCTGCGGTTCGCCAGTCGCCTGCAGTCTAAGTGATTCCCATCTGCGACCGCGTCGCCATGAGAATTCCACTTTCAAATTGGAATCTCGATGTTCAATTTCGTGTTTCATCGGCAAGGCCACATAATTCTCCCCGTAACATGCGCGCGCGACGAGCGCGATCGCGCGCCGCGGGACAAGCTCGCGGACGAAAACCACACCGCGCCGCCAGGTATCCGCCGATTTTCGCCTTACATAGAAACGCAAATTCACTTCTTCAAAGTCGCGGTGTGATGGGATAGGGACACCGAGAAGACGCGTGTCGAGAAACAGAAATCCGACCACGCTGAGGAACGTCTCACCGTTTTCGAAGTCGATCTCGGTGCCCGGCGGAATAAGTGGTGCCAGAATGTGCGGATCGACAACGAAATTGAGCATCGCCAGATAGCGCCAATTGGCAGTGAGGAATGGTTGCACGTTATGATCCGACGTTCGCAGCGCGTCGCTATGTGATCAATCAGCCGTGCGAACGCGATATCGCGCAGCAAATCGTGGTCAAGTAATCGCCGACAAAGAACGCAGCAACGCAACCGGCAACCGCTGTCAAAAGCGCGACGAAGAAAGCACGAAGCAAGCGCATGAAGTGTTAGAGCCAGCTTTGCGTCGATCGAATCGTTCGACCCCGATCTGGGGGTCACTGCAACAATTTTTCGAGGAACGGACTACGTTGCGTGCCGAGCGCAGTGGCTCGGGCGTAATGCTGTTTCGCGAGTTCTTTCGAGCCGGGCTGAGTAGTGATAAGAATGACCGCCAGATTGAAATGCGCATCGCCGTCGTCAGGATTGTTGGCCAGAGCCTGAAGGATTTCCTTTTCTGCCTCTTGCTGCCGCCCTTTTTGGCTGGCCGTGATGCCCAAATAATTGTGAGCAGTAGCGCTTTTTGGATTGATCTCAATCGCTTTCGTTAACTCAACCAGCGCATCGTCGAACTTTGATTGGCGATAATGAATGATGCCCAGTGTGGTCAGCACAAACTCATTGTCGGGCGCCATGGTCACGGCCTGTTTCAGCACCGACTCTGCGGGCCCCAATTTGCCGCTGCGAACATAAACCACCCCAAGATTGCAAAGCGCGTCAAAGTTGTTGGGGTCTTTCGTAAGGATGTCCTGATACTGCTTTTCCGCTGTCTGATATTTGCGCAGGTCGAGATTTCTCCTGGCGACGCGCGCAAGATCCTGGAGTTGGCGTTGCTTTTCTTTTGTCAGTTCGCTTCCGCGTGCAAATGCTTTCGCGTCTGGCTTGCCAGCAACATCCGTATCGGTCGCCGATTTTTTCTCAAAAACGAAACTCGCCTTAAACACGCCATTTCGCTGGTCTGAAACTGAGACCACGGGCTGCCGCAGTAATGCAAGCTCTTCGGTGCTTAGTTTTGCAACCGGCTGCGCCAGAAATTCGATCTCTCTATTCAGCTTCTCCGATCTGATTTTTAATCTACTCAGCTCCGCCAACACCACCTTCCTTGCCTCGTCACGACGCGCTTCTTCCTGGCGCTCGCGCACAACAATGTTTCGTAAAAGCTCGTTTTCTTTCGCGAGCTGAGCGGACTCCTCGCTGTTTGCACCCGCCAGCTTCGCAGCTTGAACGTCCATGCTTGCGTCGTCCAACTGAACGTCAAGCTCGGCAGCTCGCGCTGCCAAATAATCATTTCTTTTCTGAGCCTCGGCCAATTGCTGTCGAAGCTCTGCTAATTGCTGATTCATCTCGGCAAATTTCTCCGCCTTAACCGGGTCACTCTTGCTAAGGGTTCGGACCTTTTCCTCCGCGTTTGCCAATTTCTGTTCCAGATCGTTCTTCTCAGCCAGGAGTACCTGGACACCCTGTTCGGTTTCCTTCGCGACTTTCAATTGGACGAGCGCTTCATCGCGCTGGTGCTCAAGCGCGTTGATTTGTTTATTTGTGTCGGCAAATTTCGCCTGAACATCCTCCCTTTGCTTTTCCGCGGTCGTACGTGCCTGATCGGCTGCGGCAACGGCGTCTTTCAAATGGGAAACCTCCGCGCGCAACTGCTGCTGCTCCTTAATGCTGCTCTCCTGCGATGCCTGGGACGCTCTTAGGGATTCCTCAGCCTTCGCAAGTTGATCACGTGTCTGCTGTTCCGACTTTTTCGCCTTTTCGAGGTCGTTTTGTACTTTTTCAAGTTTGGAATTTGTTTCCGTCAGGCGCGTGTTGACAGTTTCCTTCTCTTTTCGTGCGGTTTCAAGCTCACTGCGCGCTTTGCGGAGTGCGGCTTGCAATTGATCGACTTTGTCGTGCAGTTTTTTTGCTGGCTCTTTGATCGCGGAATCGCGCGAGGTCTCGGCGGTGGTTTCGTCCGATTGCGGGGCAACAATATCGGGCCCGGGCTCGGACCAGCCATCACTCTCTGGCAGTGCAGGAACAACTTCAGGCAACGGACTTGAACTGGCCGTTAGCGCATTTTGCTTCGTTGTCCTCTCCTGGATTCGCAAGATGCCTTCGCTGATTTTACGGCCGCGATATTCTACGATTGCTGGCTGCCAATCGGCATGCGATCTGCGCAACGTCTCGACCAGGCTTCCCGCAAATCGGTATTTCGCCAAGGCCGTTTTGAATCGGTTTTCACGCTCAAGCTTTTCGCCCTGTTGCGCAGACAGATAAGCTTTCAGAAAAATTTCGCTTGGATCGTCTCCCTGTCCCAGAAGAGTGGCCGTACCCGCGATGAAAAAGAAGAGGGCGACCAAAGCCGCACCGGTTCGCTTCACGCGATGGCGAGGCGCCATGACAAGCCAACTGGGGGGAGATTTTTGTTCCACCGGGGGCGAGAATTACCGGAGAGAGCGAGGAAAGTCGAGTCCTTTGTTTGCAAAAAGAAATTCGAATTTTAATCTTGTTCCCTGGCAATGATGGTGGCCGTAGCTCAATGGTAGAGCCCCAGATTGTGGTTCTGGTTGTTGCGGGTTCGAGTCCCGTCGGCCACCCGGCTTCGCAAGTTCCAAAACCCCAAACTCCAAGCTCCAAAAAAGTGGCCTTGGGATTTGGAATTTGGGTGTTGGGATTTACAAAATTGTGCCTGTAGCTCAACCGGATAGAGCTTCTGACTTCGGATCAGAAGGTTGGGGGTTCGAATCCCTCCAGGCACGCGATAGCCTGAATGGTACTCTGGCGTTGCACGTCGCATTGATGTTCTGATAAGTCGGCGAGTGCAAGCATGCGCCGGTGACCCCGTTGCCTAGACAGATGACACCAACTATTGATGTTGAAGCGATGAATAGACGACGAGACGAAAAGTTCATGCGCGTGGCACTCAAGGAAGCAAAGAAGGCGCTCGGTCAGACTAGCCCGAACCCCGCAGTCGGAGCGATTCTTGTCGTTGATAATCAGATTGTGGCGAAAGGACATCATCGAGGAGCAGGTCGCGATCACGCTGAGGTTGAGTGTCTCCGCGATTTTGGCGCGCCTGTTCCCGCTCATGCCACACTTTATGTCACGCTCGAACCGTGCTCCACAGAAGGACGCACTGCTCCCTGCAATGACGCAATACTCCAAGCTGGAATTAAGAACGTGGTTGTTGGCGCAATCGACGTAAATCCGCGTCACTCCGGAAAGGGCATTGTGCAATTGCGAAATGCGGGTGTGAACCTGCGAGAGGGCATTTTGGCTGATGAATGCGCGCAAATTAACCAGGCTTTCAACAAGTGGATCGTCACTGGGCGCCCGTTTGTCATCGCAAAGTGTGGGATGTCGCTTGATGGTCGGTTGACGCGGCCCGCCGTCGAGCCTCGTTGGATCACCGGACGCTCCGCCCGAAGTCACGCCCGCGAGCTTCGTGCGCACGTGGACGCAGTGCTCGTGGGAGCGGAAACAGTGCGCGCGGACAATCCACGCTTAACCACACGGAGCATGCGTTCGGCGCGACAACCGTGGCGGGTTGTGCTGACCCGTTCAGGTAAACTTCCACGGCGAGTCCGTTTGTTCTCCGACCGCTCGGCTGCGCGAACGTTGATTTACAAAGGACAGTCTTTGGCTGGCGTTCTAAAGAATCTGGGCAAACGAGGTATGACAAATGTGCTCATCGAGGGCGGGGGTGAAGTGCTGAGCCAAGCGCTCGATGCACGTCTCATTGACAAAGTGCAACTTTACCTGGGTCCAATATTGACCGGAGGACCAGTGATCGCGTTCGCGGGCCGGGGAGCAACAAATGCGGCGAATGCGCTACGACTACGCCGCGTTTCATATCAGCGCATTGGGCAAAGTGTTTGCATAACGGGATATCCCGAGGTGCTTCCATCCAAATAAAACGGAAAACTTTACCCTCCGACCTCTGTTTAATTAACGGAGGTAAAATGATGAAGAAACTTCTGTTAATTGGACTGGTGGCGGGGGGCTTGAGCTTTGCTGCGGTGCCACGTTCCGATGCTCAAGTCTACTTCTCGATTGGGTTCGGACCGGGCTATTACGGATATTACCCTTACGGCTACTATTATCCGTATCGTTATTACCGGCCGTACTATGGCTACTACCGGCCTTACTATTGGTACGGCGGGCACCGTTACTACCGTCACCACCGTCACCATCATTATTATCGGTACTAAGCCAACGTAGAATCCAGAAAGTGCTGACTGCGCTGGCTCGAAAGCAATTTCGAGCCAGCACCTTTTTAGGAAATGACTGTTGCGCGAAGAATGGAGAAAAATGCCGGTTCTACCTTCTTGAATTAGGCGACTCCACGGACTTCGTAGCGGGGCTCTTGGCCGGCTGATCGATTTGGAACTCTCTCTTCAGCTGCTGAATCAGCGCCGGCAGTTCCTTTTGCCGTTCCGCTTCGATCTGTTGCCGGAGCGTCTGTTCGACTTTGCGGCGTTCCTGAATGTAGCGGGATTCAAACTGAGCACGCTCCTGCGGGGTCAGACTAAGACCAGATTGACGAATCGCCGCATCGGTTTCCCGCTTGATCGTTTCCTGGCGCAAATTTTCGCGCTGACGCATGACGTTGCGCTCTTCCGGGCTCATCCGCATCCAACGCTCGGCATTGCGCCGGAAGTTCTGCCGCGCTTCCGGTGGCATTGCCATCCACCGGTCACGTGTGCTCTGACCCGCCGGTCCGCGTGAAGGTCCCATGCTTTGACCTGCCGGTCCGCGCGGAGGTCCCATACTCTGACCCGCCGGTGGCCCGTGCGGAGCGCCGCCCATCGGCCGGCCCATCGGTCGGTGCGATTGCTGTTGCGGCTGCCCCTGCGCGATAGCGCAGGATAAGACCAGAACCGACGATGCGACGACTACTTCACAAAGTCGGCTTATCTTCCCACACGGTATTTTCATCCCAGGCGATCAATTCATCCAGATCAGCCACGACGTCATAATCCTGTGGATCGATTTTAGCTACAACGTCTAAATCGCTTGAGGACGTTGTCTGTGAGATTGGACGATGCGTGGCGATTGCCATGCCGACCACGACGATTGCCACAGCGGATGCTGCAACAAGTCTTCGCAGGCTAAACCAGTTTCGCGCCCGCTCGAAACGAGTCGCTCCCTGGCGGGTCTTTCTTACCACGTTCCGAGCGAAGAATGGCGAAAGGATGGGCCCGGGAACACGGCCGAGAACATCCCATAACTGTTTGTCATCTTCAGGTTCCATAAGTCTCCAGTCAATTGAACTAACTGCAGCATCGGAAGTTGCGCTGGAATGCGTGCCGAAAATGATACTTTAGATTCCTGGGGCCTCAAGGAAACCCTCGAGTTGTCGGATACGAGTCGGATGCCGCATTTTGCGCAAGGCCTTTGCTTCGATCTGACGAATCCGCTCGCGGGTAACTTGGAACTGCCGACCTACCTCCTCCAGCGTTCGGCTGTAGCCATCGATCAGCCCAAATCGTTGCTCGAGCACTTGCCGCTCCCGATCGGTGAGCGTCTCCAGCACGTCCTTGATTTTTTCCTTCAGCAAAACAATGGCAGTCATGTCACTCGGGTTTTCGGCACCCCTGTCCTCGATAAAGTCCCCGAAATTAGTTTCCTCACTCTCGCCCACTGGGGACTGAAGCGAAATTGGTTGCTGCGCCATCTTCAGGACCGCCCGAACCCGGTCCACTGGCAGAAGCACTTCTTCGGCCACTTCTTCGGGCGAAGGTTCTCGCCCGTATTCCTGCACCAACTGTTTTTGCACGCGCATGAGCTTGTTGATCGTCTCAATCATATGCACGGGAATTCGGATCGTGCGCGCCTGGTCAGCGATGGAGCGCGTGATGGCCTGGCGAATCCACCACGTCGCGTAAGTGGAAAACTTGTATCCTCGCCGGTATTCGAATTTCTCAACCGCCTTCATTAATCCCATATTGCCTTCCTGGATCAGGTCGAGAAAAGAAAGGCCTCGATTGGTATATTTTTTTGCAATGGAAATAACGAGACGAAGATTAGCCTCCACCATTTCAGTCTTGGCCTTGAACGCCTGGCGCAGCCAACCTTTCAACGTCCGATACTCTTCGGCATAGTCAGAAAGCGAAAACCACAGGCTTTTCTCTAACTCACGGATTTTGTTCTGGAGTTGCAGCCGCCTTTTTTGGCTGCGAGGATTTTTCGCAATCTCAGTTCGCAGGTAAAGCGACGTGTGGTGCGCGTCGTCCGCCAGGTGCACAAATTCCTCCGTGACTCTCTGCTTGAGGTAAAAATGTGGATAAACCCTCTGCAGCGAAGCCATTTTTCTTTGCAAGCCCTTCACCTTATGCGACCGCTTCTTTGAGCAGTTACGCGCAAGCTCGCAAAATTGGTAGGTGACCGACGTGCTTAGTTGTTCCACCTGTTTGCACAGACGAGGGAGCTTCTTCATGTATCTTTCGCGGCTCTCGATTTTCTTATCGAGAATTACCCGGTCGAACCGTTCGCGGCCCTCGAGTAGCTTGCGGGCGAGATCCAGATGAGCGCGCGCGACAAACCCAAAGCGACTGATGTGCTTCTGCACCATCGCTTCGGCGTCTTCAATTCGTTTGGATATTTCGACTTCCTGTTCCCGGGTTAGAAGTGGAACCTGACCCATCTGCTTGAGATACATCCGCACCGGATCGTCGAGGATATCGACCTTTGTCTCTGGTCTCTCATCTTCCTCTTCGTCCTCGTCTGCATCTTTCTTGCCATCCTTATAGCGATCCACTTCGGACGCTTCGATAATGTCGATCTCCAGGCGACGCAGCCGCGTCAGGATCAGATCCAGTTCATCGGCGTCGGTGACCCCTTCGGGCAATGCCTCGTTTAAATCATCAAACGTGAGGTAGCCTTGTTCTTTTGCCAGCTTGATCAATTCGCGAATACGATTCTGGACTTCAATAGCCGAATACAAAACAGACGCCGGCGCGATCCCTGCTGGCTCAGAGAGTAGTCCATTGCTGGATCGCTTCGAGGCAGACGTGACGCGCGAAACTTTTAGCGTGGCCATTCGTGGCCGTCTCTTCAGATTCGCTCGCACAGCAATATGTCTTTTTGCAGCAGGGCGCTTAGGCTTGCTGCGGTTAAGCCGTTGTGCCGACGACTGTCGGCTGCCTCCCCTTCGTTTCGAATGCCTGGCCAAGATTATGCGGTTACTGATTTGACTAAGACGTTCGACCTTCCGCCGCGGCTATGGATCGACAACTAATTGTCGGCCGGGCCCGCGGGCTGCGAAAGCTCGTGGAGCTGTTCCTGCAGGTCAAGAATTTGTTTTTGCAAATTTATTACGTCCCCGGTGCTCAGCTCTGGTAGCCTTATACGATCCTTTGCGATGTCGAGCTGACGCCTCAACGCCGCCTGCCGAAGCCGAAGCCAAGGAACCGCGACCGAGTTCGGAGGCGTTTTGAGATGAAGCCAACCCGAAATGATGTCCTCTTCCTCCGATTCAAGGCTAGCCAAGAATGCGCTCAGGGAAGCGGAATCGTTTGGTCGCACTTCGCTCTCGAGAATTCGCTCTAGAAAGTAGGTGCTCGGTAATTGCGATAGCACTTCGCGCCAGCTCTGAGCTCGAAGAAATTCATGAGCTTCCTGGCTGCGCAATGCGAGTACGCAAAGAAGTGCGATGTCATTTGGTGGCACTAGTTGCTGGCGCCGCTCTGTTGTCGCTTCACTTGGCCCTTTCCGTACTTGTTTCGGCACTAACGCTGCGAACGCCGAAGCCGAAACGGCAAGCCGCGCACTTACTTTGCTGATGACTACTCCGCGCATCACCGGGTCATGCACATGAGATACTGTCTCAGCCAATGTTCGCGCTACCTCCATCTTCGCGCTTAAAGAATTGAGATCGACATTGGCCGTTTCGCGCTCGATCCAATAATCAAAGAAATCGCGCGCGTCTGCTATGCGCTTTTCAAAGGCAGTTTTGCCGTCACGCCGGACGAGGGAGTCCGGATCTTCGCCCGCCGGCATTTCGGCTACGCGCACAATCAAACCATTCTGAAGCAGGGCATCGAGCGAACGTTCGGCGGCTTTCTGGCCTGCTGCGTCGGCGTCAAAGGAAAGCACAACTTCATTGACGAAGCGTTTTAAGATGCGCGCCTGGGCCTCCGTAAAGGCGGTCCCCTGGGGCGCGACGACATTCGTGATTCCAGATTCGAAGAGACTGATTAAATCAAGCTGCCCTTCGCACACAACTGCACAGTCAGCCTCAATTAGGGCGCGCTTACTCTTGTCCAGACCAAAAAGTACGCTGCCCTTTCGAAAAAGCGCCGTTTCAGGTGAGTTCAAATATTTCGCGGCGCCCTCCTCGTCTTGCAGAAGGCGTCCACTGAAAGCGATTACTTCACCGACGTCGTTGCAAATCGGGAACATGATTCGTCCACGAAAACGATCGTATGATACAGTAGCCTGCGCCGCCCCTTGCGCACTTACAGACCGCTGAGACCCAGTGGAGTCGCTATCGTCCCTCACTTTGACGAGTCCGCTCGCGATGAGGTCGCGCACATCATAGCCGCGAGAGCGCGCCCAGCTACCGAATGCATCCCATTCATCAGGCGCGTAGCCGAGTTGCCAGCGCTTCGCGATCTCCACCGTAATCGCTCGGGACCGCAGATATTCTCGCGCCGCTTTGCCCACTTCTCTTTTGATAAGATTTTCGTGGAACCATTGCGTAGCCTCAGCATGTAACTTGAGCAAACGCTGACGCAATTCGCGTTGCCGCTCTTCATCGCCAGCCCCACGTCCGCCTAACTTCTCGACCACCGTAATGCCAGCTCGCGCCGCGAGTTTGCGGACGGCGGTTGGAAAATCGACATGCTCGTAATCCACCACAAACCGGAAGACGCTCCCGCCTGCGCCGCAGCCGAAACAATGAAACGTTTGCCGGCTCGGACTCACCATAAACGACGGCGTCTTTTCCTGATGAAATGGGCAGAGCGCCTTGAAATTCGCTCCCGCGCGTTTCAGCGGAAAATATGAACCAATTATTTCGACGATATCGTTCGCGGCCGCGATTTGCTCGATCGTTTCTGAAGGGATCGTTCCCATGCGCGCCTGATTATTTTTACCTCGTTTGATTTTTGAAGCGATGGCAAACTTACGCAGTGCGGTCTGTTGTCCAAACTGTGAGAATCAAATTGCTAATCCCGTTTCTGATTTGCTCTTTGACAGGCGTCGCACCTGCTTTAGGGCGCGAGGCGATTCGTAAAGGCGATGTAGCCGTTGTGCCACTGCGCGGCGAAGTTGCGCCCGCGTTGTTGGCATTTTTGCGGCGTGCGGTGAAAACAGCCGAGACCAGTGAAGCCTCCGCCATCGTTTTCGACATCAACACGTACGGCGGTCGGCTGGATACGGCGGCTGATATCGTGAACGCGCTCAATCAAACTAAGATCCCGACTTACACCTTCATCAATACAAACGCTGGATCGGCTGGCGCGATTATCGCCATCGCCACGCAGCACGTTTTTATGGCGCCGGTGAGCGCCATTGGCGCCGCGGCGCCGATTCTTCCCACCGGTGAAGATCTTCCGGCAACCGCCAAGGAGAAGACGATTTCGTATTGGTCGGCGCTTGTCCGTGGCTCGGCGATCAAGAACGGTCACAACCCCGATATCGCCGAAGCCTTCATGAACAAAGATAAGGAAGTAAAAATCGGCGACCGCGTCATTCACCCCAAAGGCGCGGTCCTGACTTTTAATGCGCAGGAAGCAACTGAAAAGATCAATGGCAAACCGTTGCTCGCAGAAGGCGTCGTTGATTCGATTGCCGATCTCACGAAAAAAGCCGGCCTCAAAGGCAACATCGTCACGATCGAGCCAACCGGCTTCGAACAAATCGCGTTTTGGATTACTGCGCTTGCACCGTTGCTACTGCTCGGCGGAATTCTTGGAGCGTATCTCGAGTTCAAGATTCCTGGCGCGACGTGGCCGGGAGTTATCTCTGCAATGTGTTTCGCTCTCTTTTTCCTGGGGCATTATCTAGCCGGGCTCGCCGGCTGGGAAGTGGTCGCGCTATTCCTTCTCGGGATGGTTCTCGTCATGATCGAGATACTTTTCTTCGCGCACAGCACCATTGTTTTCGGTGTCGTCGGCGTGTTTCTGATGCTCGCGTCATTGCTCTGGACGATGATCGATCGCTATCCAGGTCAAAACTTTTTCCCGACCGGCAAGATGCTTGCGGTGCCGTTGCTCAACATGTTCATCGCGATTGTCGGATCATTCATCGTGATCGCCCTGCTCGCGCGCTATCTGCCACGCACAAGTATCTACCGCCGATTTGCCTTGATGGATTCAAATCCGCCGGGACCATCGCTGGCCGGCGCACCACGACAATTCGCGACCGCACTCGCCCTGACGCCCGGAACCCACGGCACTGCGGTGACAGTCTTGCGACCCAGCGGAAAGGCGCGTTTCGCTGATCGAATCATCGATGTTGTCACCGAAGGCGAATTCATCGCCCCCCAAACATCCGTGACGGTCATACAAACCGACGGAATGCGAGTCGTGGTGAAGAGCGCGGCGCAAAGCTGAACAGCATTAGCCGCCAGCTACGACTCGAACAAATTCAATGCGGTCGCCTTCGGCTAGTGGGCGCTCTGCCCATTCGTGTCGATGCACGGCGAGACCATTATGCTCCACCAAAATCGATTGCGGCGGCAGTTCGTAGCGATCGATTAGCTCCGCGATCGTTTTTGCTTCGCTGATATCAACCGATTCGCCATTGAGTGAGATCGTCATGCGCCGCAGAAAGCCTGGTCCCAATCTTTCCAGACCGGCTCAATGCCACGGCGGCGAAGGACAGCGGCGATTTCCGCTGGAGAACGTTCGTCGCTGATCTCGAATTGCCCGGTGGCGAGTTCGTCTTCGCCGTCCTGGTATTCGGGCGCAACGATGCGACCGCGGACGGTGCGATGAAGATGTTCGCGGCCTTGCCGGGTATAACCGCCAGGCTCGGTGTGGCTACCAGCACTCATCATTGTTACGCCGATCAAGGCCAGCGAATCCCGCAGGGCCGCACGCTCACGGGTGCTGAGCACGATGCCAAGCTGCGGAAAAGTAATCCGCAAGGCGCAGACCAGCTGAGCCAACTCGCGATCCGTCATCGAGAAAAGCGGACGGAAACCGCCAGCCGCCGGGCGCAACCGCGGCAGGCTCACTGTGATTTGAGCCTGCCAGCAATGTTTAAACAGATGTTCCAAATGCGCTGCGAGCGCGATGGTTTCGTCCCGCCAACGCGATAAACCAATCAACGCGCCGATGCCGAGTCGGCGAAACCCAGCAGCATACCCGCGCTCGGCGCAATCGAGCCGAAAATTGAAATCGCGTTTCGGACCGGCAGTATGCATTTCGGCATAGACGCCGCGATTGTATGTTTCCTGATATACAACGAGACCCTCCGCGCCGGCCTCGACAATCGGCATGTAATCCTCCGTTTTCATCGGACCGACCTCGATCGAAATCGATGAAAAATCCGGCACGAGCGCGCGCACGCATTCAGCGAGATAATCCGAGCTCACAAATCTCGGATGCTCGCCCGCAACGAGAAGAATTTGGCGAAATCCCTGACGAGCGAGATGCTGGGCTTCGGCGACGACTTCAGCCACGTCGAGTGTGACACGGAGAATGGGATTATCACGCGAGAACCCGCAATAGTGGCAGTTATTGATGCATTCGTTGGAAAGATAAAGCGGAGCAAACAGACGCATCGTGCGTCCGAAGTTTTGCAGCGTTAGCGAATGGGAAGTTTGCGCCATCGCTTCGAACTCCTCGTCGGATTTTGGCGCGATCAGATGCTCAAATCGCTCGACCAACTCCGATTTCTTCAGAGCCAAATTGTCAAGAGTCCCGATGAATGACATCAGAATAATTTCGTGCGCAGGCCTGTATTCGCAAACGCAATCAACACTTTGATTCAGAGAATCCCAACTAGCGGTTCAGATTTGAAAGCCGCCGCTCCTTCCCTGCGGCTACAAAAAAAGCGGCGTCCGGTGTTCCGGACGCCGCTGTAGCAAATGCTATTGCAGACGGTTTAGAAGGCGAAATTCACACCCGTCCGAGCCATACCAAAGTTGTTTTTCGGGCCGTCCACAAAATTCCAGCTGAAGTCACTGACCCAGCCGATATGCGGGGTGAGGCGGATTTCCATGCCGCCGCCGACCTGCCCAATCGCTCGAGTCTCACTGTCGGTGTGACCGGTTGTCTGGATAACGTCAAAGCCTTCTCCGGGTTCAATAAATCGCTCGTCGATTCGCCTTTGGCCGCCGCCGAAGATCGCGCCACCTCCGCCAAAAAGGTACGGTGAAAAGCGCGTGCAGGGTATCGGATAACGCAACGTAAGGGTACCTAGCACAGCCCCGATTGCGTTGCTCTCGTGATGGAAGGTCTTGTCAAAGATTCCGTCACTGAAATCGACGAAGATGTCTTTGCGTGCCTGCCTAGCATCGACTGCCCAGCCTTCAATGCCCACGCCGATGTAACGCATGAAGAAGTACTTCAAATCGATGCCACCGCCCCACGCGTGATCGGCCTCGAGGTAGCGGTCTTGTTCCCAATTGTTGCCTGTGAAAACGTAGGTGCCCCAAAGGCCAATGTTAAATTCTCTGTCGGCGTACCACTCCGGACACGGTGGCGGAGCAGCTACCTGTTTCATTTCTTTCCCGGAATAGCCAACCCCGGCAAAAGCGGCCGAAGCGATCACACCAAACGCTAACAGGCATAATACTAATCTTTTCATTATTTCTCCTTTTGGTTAAGTTTTCTCTCTACACTCCAAACATGTCGGAGAGTCCCAGTCAATAACAAAGTTCGCTCCTTATCTGGATGTCGCGAGTCTGAGCCCGGCGGCCGAAGATTGCAAGTCTTTTTTAGCTTGACCTTAAGGTTTTAATTCCACCCCGGTATTGGCGTCCGTGATCACGAACTTCTCATGATGAAATGCCGGGTCGCCGCGAAACATAAGACGACCTGCGTAACGGCGCTCCAGCTCTACCAGCAGTTCTTCATCTTCTTCTTTCAATCTCTTCAAAACGTCGGGGTTCAGGATCACCCGAATCTCGTGAATACTATCCTGATGCTTGCGCATGATGGTGTTCAAAGTCCTGTGCAATTCCACACTTGTGGTCATGGAGGTCTTTACAACTCCGCGTCCGCCGCAATAGGGGCAGTTTTCATAGATTGTGTCACTTAGGCTTTCCTGCGCTCTTTGGCGGGTCATCTCCATCAGGCCGAGTTGTGAAATGGGAAGCACATGCGTTCTGGCTTTGTCGCGAGTGAGCCGTTCCTTCATCAAATTATAGACTGCCTGCTGGTCTCGACGGCTCTTCATGTCGATGAAATCGCTTATGATCAAACCACCGATGTTGCGCAATCGAAGCTGGCGGGCGATTTCATCTGCCGCCTCGAGGTTTGTTTGCAAAATTGTTTTCTCCACATCGCGGCCCCCTTTGTTACGTCCCGTATTCACATCGATCGCTACCAACGCTTCAGTCTCGTCGATCACAATATACCCACCACACTTCAACCAAACTTGCCGGTGAAAAGCGTCGTCAATTTGTTTTTGTACGCCATAAGTCTCGAAAATCGGGGTCGCACCGTCGTAAAACTGCACCCGATTTCGCGCGCGCCGGGAAATCTGCCCAATCATTTCGATCATTCTGTCTGTTGACGGGTGATCATCGCAAACGACCTGGTCGATTTCTTCAGTCAGAAAATCGCGTACAGTTCGCTCAACCAGGTCCGGTTCCTCAAAAAGGCGGCAAGGAGCTGGCTGGTCTCGAATGGCATGCTCGACTTTGGCCCACTGATCGAGCAGGAAACGTAGATCGCGTACGAAGTACCTGGCGCGCTGGCCTTCGCCTACCGTGCGAATGATGACTCCAACACCTTCTGGAACATCCAAGTCGCGTAGAATCTTCCGTAGCCGCTCGCGTTCTTTTGGGTTCTCTATTTTTCGCGAGATACCGCTGTGATCACTGAACGGCATGAGAACCAGGTAACGCCCGGGAAAACTGAGGTTTGTTGTAACTCTCGGCCCCTTCGTACCAATCGGGCCTTTGGTTACCTGCACAATTACATCAGAGCCGACGGGGTAAATGCTCGGTATGTCTTTTACCGTGATTCGCTTTCGTGGCCGCTTGTTGCCCCGCCGATCGATTTCTTCAATGCCGCTATCAAGCGCGGCCGGAATCGCATCCCAAAAATGAAGGAATGCATTTTTCTCGAAGCCGATGTCGACGAACATCGCCTTAAGGCCCATCTCGATGTTCTTAACCTTACCCTTGTAAATGCTGCCGACTATGTTCCGCGAACTCTTACGCTCGACGCTATATTCCTCCAGCCGGCCGTTCTCGAGCAGGGCGACGCGAGATTCGAGTTTTTCTACGCTGAGTATGATCTTGTTGCCGGTCTTTCGAGAAGAAAGCCCCAAAATCTTTTTTACCTTGTCTATCATAAAATTGAAGTAGTTGGGCGGTCATAAGCCAAACTGCTGATACGCCTTGCGGTGATGGTTCTGATCGGAAGTTCATCGTGTTGTTGTTCCACGCCGGCGGCTGGGCGGCGGCGGGGGCGCCGGCGCAGGCGCCGGTCGCGGGCGCGCTCCGAAGAGCCGTTGAAAGAAGTTACGCGGCGCCGGTGGCGGCGCAGCGGGAACGGCGCGAGCCACAGGAGCACTCGCCCGCCGTCGCACGCTTCCTTGCGAATCTGCTTCGGGTTCCACATCAGGCGACGCATCTGAACTTGCCATCTGTGCAGTGGCGCCTTGCCCGTTATCGGCACCTTCCTCATCCTCACTTCCGAGATTTCCTCCGGCGTCGTGATAAGCCACTGATTTAATCAATTGGAGCGGATTGGCGTGATGTGCGGGTGCGAGCCAGGCGACCTTCATATCGAACTTTCCTTGATCCTGGCCGAGCGCGCGTTCGAGGATGCGCGTAGCGATCGGGCCCGCGACCTCGCCGCCGTGCCCGGAGGCGCCCTGCACCATCACTGCAACGACGTACTTCGGATGGTCAAATGGCGCGAAACACGCAAACCACGCCACGTTTTCCTCGTGGCCACGGTCGGTGGCCTGAGCAGTGCCGGTTTTTCCAGCCACCACAACGTCTTTCAAACGCGCTCTGCCACCGGTTCCTCCATCTTCGTTAACAACTTTCCAAAGGCCTTTGCGCACAAGGTCAATTTTATCAGGTGAGATTTCCTGACGTAAGTCCGTTCGCACTCGTGGCGTCTGAGGCACTGCGACGTTGCCATGCTCGTCCAAAACGGGAGAGCCGTCCTGCTTCAGGACTCTATCAACGAGCCGGGGGTAATAGCACACGCCGCCGTTTGCGATCGTCGCATAGGCCATTGCCAATTGCAGAGGCGAAACAAGCGTGTAGCCCTGGCCGATCGAAACATTGGCCGTTTGCGCCTGCGACCACCTCTCTTGGGGATGGTGAATTTGCATCCACTCAGGCCCCGGCATATTGCCCGTTTGTTCACCTGACAGTTGGAGGCCCGATTCTTGGCCGATTCCCAACATTTTGCCAACCGCGTCGATCGATTGAATGCCAGCCGCGTTGCCATACTGATAGAAAAAGGAGTCGCATGACACCTTGAGCGCGTCGGCGAGTCCGATGGTCCCGTGCGTATAATGTTTTTCGGCTACCCAACACCGGAAAAAGTGATCGCCGTAACTCACGCCGCCACCGCAGCTGTATTTGGCGCCTGCGAGATTTTTCGTGCCACGCAGGCCGGCCAGCGACGTGATGAGCTTGAATGTCGAGCCTGGCGGTAGGCAGCTAATCGCACGATCAATTAGGGGATCGCCCTCGTCTTTCTGCAGCGCTTTCCAATCCTTCGCCTTGATGCTCGGGATGAACGTATTTGGATCGAATGAAGGAACAGAAGCCATCGCCAAAATGTTGCCATTGTTTGGATCAACGACCACCGCGCCCGCGCGGCTCACGGCGCGTAGCGCCTCATCCGCAATCGATTGAATCCTCGCGTCGATCGTCAGAAAAACATTGGCGCCTTGTTGTGGAGGATCCTCACGCAGGACACCCTCGATGGTCCCCTTGGCATTCTTGCGCAAATACCGCACACCCGGTTTCCCGCGCAGATATTCGTCCATCGATTTTTCAATGTTCGATTTTCCTTCGACGTCCTGTTGATAGAAGGTGAACTTTCCCGCTTCCTCCTTGTCAATGTCGTCGGGCATGCCGACGTAACCCAGAATATGGGCGGCCAGCGCGCCATAAACATAAGAGCGCACCGGTTTGATCGCGATATCCACTCCCGGCAATCCGACGTCGTGCTCGGAGAATTTAGCTAAAGTGGGAAAGTCGATGTCTTTTACGTACGAAAACGGGACCTCCGTGTCGTTGCGGAAGTGTCGCTGCAGCTTGGCCGCATTGTAGTCGCGCGCCAGATCCAGGTCGTTAAGACGTGGGACGATCCCATCATTGACAATTTTAATGATGTCGGGCTCCTTCTGATCTTTCGGCATCCCGTTGATGATTGCTCGATATTCAGACAAGGGCGGCGAACCAAAGCGTTCGCGATACCCTTTGACCATTTCCGGCAAATAGAAATCGACCTCGTAGCTGGCGCGGTTCTGGACCAAAGTCACGCCGTTGCGGTCTTTGATCTCACCGCGCACGGATGGGATGCGCACAGTCGCTTGAGAACTGCCACGAAGTTGTGAAGTCCATTCCGAGCCGTGAGCCACTTGTATCCACCAGAGCCTGAGGCCGAGAGCGCCTATGCCAAGTAGCATCAGTAAGCCGAGAAACTGAATCCGGATACGCGAGGCCACGCGGCCTTTGTTCATTCGAATCGCCCCCTTTCAGGACCGTAATGGTAAGCCGTCATCCGCCCCATCCATTGGAGAGACCAGAATACGATCGGTGCCAGAAGCACGGCAACGATGCCGGGCCCGCCGATTTGCCACCAAATTTCACGGGTAAAAACAACCGACCCTCGGCGAAATGTGATCATCAGGTATTGCACCAAAACTATCAACGAAGTGAAAATGCCGCTCAAGATGCAATGCACTTCCCAATGGCCGCGCACAAAGAGCGGTCTGAGCCCATGCATTATTCCTGCCAGCACACCGTACAAGAGTATCGACGATCCGGCTGAGATTTCAACTTTTCCACCAATCACTTGCACGGTAAGCGCATCCAGCAAAACGCCTGCGTACAGAGCAAGCGCCAGCATCAAGGGAAACGGGAGAGCCATTGCTCCATAAAAAACAATTACAGGCACAATATAGACATGCGCATTGTAGAGCCACGGAAGCACTGGGATGAAAAGCTCCGCAATCTGAGCCGCCAGCACCAGGAATAGCAGAAGAAAAAAGAATATCATCTTCGTCCGGTTACTACGAATACATCCTCCAGGTGCGAGAGATCGACCGCTGGGGTCAATTGCGCTTGTCCGTCCAATTCCCGAACGCGATAACTTTTCACCACCCCGATGAGCAAGCCCGACGGAAAAACGCCTCCTACGCCGGAAGTATAAACTTTCTGTCCGGGTTTGAGGTCAGCCTGCTTTGATAAGAAATTCAGATCCAAAAGTGGCCTCAGCCCTGTCGTCACTCGCTCGCCAGAGACGATCCCCTGCTCGCGGCTTCCTTCCACGGACGCAGCGACGCGGCAGTTTTCATCGGAAACCAACAAAACAATCGAGATGACGTCACTTACGGTAGTAGTTTTTCCGATCAGACCTTCGTCGGTTACGACAGGCATATCAGTTTCGATGCCGTCTCTTCTGCCGCGATTGATTGTGACCGTTCGCCACCAAGTGGACGAATCGCGTGCGACAATTTCTGCCGCGATTAACTTGAAGACCGAGCGCTCCCTATAATTCAGCGCGTGACGCAGACGATTCACTTCATGCTCCACATCGCGCAGGCTCTGGTTGGTCGCGCGCAGCTCTCTGTTTTCGACCTGAAGTGCAGTATTCTCGTGCTCTAATTGGTCTAGCGACTTCAATCCGGTGCGCACCGATGTGATCTGTTTTTTCAGCCCCGAGCCGCTGGTCAAGAACGGGGCCAGCAGCTGATACATGCCAGCCTTGAATTTCTGCGTGGCGTTAGGACCGAAACTGAGAAAATAGCCCAGAATAGCCCCAAAAATCAGCAGCGCGATGATGTTTGTGCGGCTCATTCCGATTTCGGATACCGGATAGCGGTATCAGAAGTGCTTCCGGTTTCCGTTTTCCGCTTTCCGGTTTGGTTAGCGCCACTGGCGATCCGCTGAGGCGACCTGACGCAAAAACTTAAGTTCATTGAGGCATTTGCCGGTCCCTTCGGCGACTGCACTGAGGGGGTCTTCAGCTACATGGACAGGCAAACCTGTTTCCTCACTCAAAAGCTTGTCAAACCCACGCAGCAACGCCCCTCCGCCTGCGAGTACTAATCCTCGATCGACAAGGTCCGCCGAAAGCTCGGGCGGACAGCGCTCCAGCGTAATGCGTACAGAATCGACTATCGTCGAGATAGGCTCAAGCAATGCTTCGCGCACTTCCTGAGAAGTAATCATGAGCGTTTTAGGCAAACCAGCGACCAAGTCGCGTCCCTTAACTTCTACGCTTGTTTCCTTTTCACTCGGATATGCCGAGCCGATCTTGATTTTGATTTCCTCGGCAGTGCGTTCGCCAACCATCAGGTTGTAGGCGCGTTTCATATACTGCACGATCGCCTCGTCCAACTCATCCCCAGCGACACGCACACTTCGGCTAAATACAATTCCGGAAAGCGAAATAAGGGCGACCTCAGTCGTGCCTCCGCCAATATCGATGATCATGTTGCCGGCTGGATCCTGCACCGGGAGTCCCACACCGATTGCTGCTGCCATCGGTTCTTCGATCAAATAAACTTCCCGTGCCCCAGCATGAGTCGCCGATTCCCGCACCGCGCGCTTTTCAACTTCTGTAATTCCGGAAGGGACGGCGATTACCACGCGCGGTCTCGCGCGCACCTTGCGATTATGCACTTTACTGATGAAATGCCTCAACATTGCCTCGGTAACTTCAAAGTCGGCAATGACGCCATCTTTGAGCGGACGCACCGCGACAATGTTCGCTGGCGTGCGACCGAGCATGCGCTTGGCTTCGTCACCTACTGCCAACACTCTGTTGGTGCCGGCTTGTACGGCCACGACCGACGGCTCACGCAGAACGATCCCCTGATCTTTTACGTAAACAAGAGTGTTCGCCGTGCCCAGATCAATCCCGATGTCGCTGGATAACCAGCCGAAAAGTCCGTTGAACATGAATTATTTATTTGCAGCACTTTCCAGTCCGAAGGAAGCGCGTCCATCCCGTCTGAGCAGATCCTCTTTGCAGGACCCTTCCCCGCGGCGCGATTCGGCCAGGCTGAAACGCGGTAACATGAAACAGTGCGGAGCGCCGTCAAGCGCATATTGTGCGAGTAATAGGGTGCTGAACTAACAGCATGTTGCAATTTTAGCAGTTAGTCCATTACTCCTCTATTCCATTACTCCGATGCAAAGAGTCGTCGTCGCCCCGTCTATCCTAGCCGCCGACTTCTCGCGACTCCGTGACGAAATTCTTCGAGTTGAAGCCGCAGGCGCAGATTGGATTCATTGCGACATCATGGACGGACATTTTGTCGATAACATTTCCTTCGGGCCTGAGATTGTCAGGATTGTAGGCGGCCTCACCAATCTTCCGCTCGATGTCCATCTCATGATTGAGCATGCTGACCGATACGTGCCGCGTTTTGTCAAAGCCGGCGCAAACTCGATCACCATCCATGTAGAACCGGAAGCAAAACACGACGTCGCGAAAACGCTGCGGCAGATTCGAGAGTCCGATTGCCGCGCTGGCCTCACTTTAAATCCCGAAACCTCATTCGATTTAATCGAACCATATCTCCACAAAATCGACATCTTGCTGATCATGACAGTGCACCCTGGTTTCGGCGGCCAATCGTTTCGAGCTGATCAAATGCACAAAGTCAGGCGCGCCAGATCGCTGAACGACCAGATCGATATCGAAGTGGATGGCGGTATCAACGCGAAAACCGCCAAGCTTTCGATCGAAAATGGCGCAAACGTCCTTGTCGCTGGGACCTCAATTTTTCGCTCAAACGATTATGCCAAAGCGATTCGCGAGTTGCGCGGAGAATGACAAGAGCGTGGACTGCCGAGCTTAGTGTATTTCAGCCGCTTCGCCCGCCATCACCGGCTCGGCTTCTTCGGTCGTTTCAGCCATCACTTCGTCAGTTTGCGTGACGCGCACAACTTCTTCGATGGTTGTTCTGCCTTGCGCGACGCGTCGCCAGCCGTCCTGCCGCAAAGTCTCCATGCCTTCGACAATGGCACATTGCTTGAGTTCGCCGCCATCGCGTTTTCGCATGATCAGCTTTCTCAGCGGTTCAGTGATGGCGCAAATTTCATAGATCGCCGCGCGACCCTGATAGCCGGTCTGGCGGCATTGATCACAGCCGGCGCCGCGTTGGAAGCTCGTGCCCAGTTCTTTCACAGGAAAACCAATCTCGGCAAGGTAATCGCGCGGATAATCCACCATTTGGATACAGTCGGGACAAATCGTGCGCACAAGCCGTTGGGCGATGAACGCCTTCACGACCGAGGAGAGCAGAAACGGTTCCACGTCCATATCGAGCAAACGTGTGATGCCGCCAACGGCATCATTCGTGTGCAGCGTGCTGAAAACAAGGTGGCCAGTCATGGCCGCGCGAATCGCGATGTCCGCGGTTTCGACGTCGCGGATCTCGCCGACCATCACTACATTGGGATCCTGTCGCAAAATGTGACGGAGACCTTTGGCGAAAGTCAGATCGATCTCCGGTTTCACATCGATCTGCGAAACACCGGCAATACGATATTCGACCGGTTCTTCAATCGTGATGATCCGGCGTTGCACTGAATTGATGCTACTGAGAAAACAATAAAGCGACGTCGATTTTCCGCAGCCGGTCGGCCCGGTGAGAAGGATGATCCCGTTGGGCAGCGCCAATAGATGGCGGATGATCTTCTCCTGTTTTTCGCTCAAATCGAGTCGATCGAATCCGAACTGCTGCTCGCTCCGGCTGAGCAATCGGAGACTGATCGATTCGCCGTTCACGGTGGGAATAGTCGAAACGCGTACATCGATGTTCTGATTACTCGCCTGCAAATTCATTCGCCCATCCTGGGGCAACCGGCGTTCAGCAATGTCCATGTGCGACATCACTTTCAGGCGCGAGATGATGGCCGACTGCAAGACGCGCAATTGCGGCGGCACGGCGACTTCGTGCAAAATTCCGTCAATTCGATACCGAATCCGCAGATCGTTTTCGAGCGGCTCGACATGAATGTCGGTCGCGCGCTCGAGGATCGCTTCGCGAATGATCTGGTTTACGAATTTCACCACGGACGCTTCGGGATCATCGGCGTTCAGCTCGATAGCAGTTTCCGTGTCTTGGAACACCTCGAAGGCGCGGTTGGTCTTCAGGATTTCGTCGAAAGTCTCCGCGCCGACGCCGTAGAGCGTTTTCATCGCGCGCAAAAGCTGTGCGCGCGGCACGAGCACCCACTCGGGCGGTTTTTTCAAAAGCTGCGCCGCGAGCTGGCGGCCGATGGAATTGAAAAGGTCGTAAGTCGCCAGCACGACCGAATTCTCCTTAACCTCGATCGGCAGAATTTGATGTTGAAAAACAAAACGGCTCGGTAAGATCGATAAGGCAGCGCGATCGATCTTTTTCCCGTCGATTGAGATAACCGGCACGCGGAAGAAATTCCCGATTGCGCCAAGGAACCGCTGCTCGTCAACTTTGCCGGAATCGAGCACCTGGCCCACCCACGAACCGCCGTTCAGGTTTATGGCCAACTGCTCGGCTTCCTCGTTCGACTGCACGCCGCTTTCCAGCAGCAAATTAATCAGGGATCGACTGGGAGCTGAGTTCATCAAGGGAAATTCACGGCATGTGTAATGCGCGGCGCACGGGATCGGTAAGCGTGCCAGTGACGCGCATCGAATAATTCTTTTGCAACCGCGCAATGGCGTCGGCGACTTCTGGCGTAAACACGCCGTCGACCGGGCCGCAGTAATAGCCTAAACGGCGCAATGCCGTTTGCATTGAACCGACATAAGCCGGTTGCAGAATTAATTGCTCGGGGGCCATAAAGTAGTAACACCATCGCCAATGATATCTCGGCGCGAAGTCGGTGGCGTTCACACGGGGCCCCTGATGGACCAATCCCCATTCGCTTCTCTGTGCCAAAGGATCGGTCGGACGAAAAATATCGTGAGACAAAACGTCGAATTCATCCGCTTGGGCAATGGTCGCACCAAGTCCGAGAACCAAAGCGAGTGTTATTGGTTTCATAAAGCGCAGAAGAGTTTACTACATATCTTTCGCCGCCGGAATATCAGGCGGCGGTAATGCTAACTGTTTGCCGCCTTCCACTTTGGGGCAATCCGGACACTCGTTCTGATCGAGTTCCGGCCCAAAATGCGTCGTATCCTCATATTTTTGGCGCAGCCGATAAGCGTCCAACTTGGTCAGTGTGACCTGCGGACACATGAGAATAATCAGCTCGCTGCGCGTTTTGGCGCTTGACGTGGCACGGAACGCCGCGCCGATTATTGGAATGCGCGAGAGGTAGGGAATGCCCTGATAATTTTTTTGCTTCGTATCTTCAACCAGCCCGCCCAGAATGATGGTCGATCCGTTCGCCGCGGAAACATTCGTGCGGACATAACGGGTGGCGATGGTCGGGACCTGATTGCCACTGATATTTACGTCTCCGCCCTGCACAATGTTGTCGATCTTCTGCAAAATATCTAGCGACACTTCCTTCTCGGAATTAATCAGCGGCACCACCTCGAGCTGCGTCGCCACCTTTTTGTACTCGATGCTCGCCGAAACAGCAGCTGTGTTAAGATTAACCCCTCCAATATTATTCGCATTTGAAAGGGTATTTACCGGGACCGGCACCTCCTTCCCTGATGCGATGATCGCTTTCTTGTTGTTGCTCGTGAACACGGTCGGCCGCGAAAGGACTCTGAACCGACCGGTGGACTCAAGCAGATGCACGATGGCTGCCAGATAGTTGCCGGCCGCCACATACACATTGGTCCCACTGGCCACGTTCTGAATAATCTGACTGAAATTGATCAGGTTCGAAGGGTCGATGATGCTTCCCGCTCCGGTGTTTCCACCGACGGTTCCAGGTGAAATGGAAGGAGCGACACTGGGAATCGGAATAAGCGGGGGGTTATTAAAAATGCTGTTGTTGCGCGAGATTCCCACCACTTTGTTTTGGTACTTGGCGAACCAGTCGACACCGAATTCTTCGTTGTTGGTGAGTTCCAACTGGCCAATGACCGTGCTCAGCGCGACTTCCGGCGCCTTGACGTCCATTTCATCCAAAATCTTTTCCACCTTCACGACGACCTCGCGGTTGCCGAGCATGATGATGGAGTTTGCACGCTGATCTGCGATGAGCTTGGCGTTTCCGATCGTGACCGCTTTGGGCGTAGTGTCCACAGGCTCCGTGGAGAGTTCCTCCGAGATATTTATTGTGCTTCCGCCCCCAGTAGCGGTAGACGAGCTGCCGCCCAGCGGGTTCAGTCCACCCGTGTAGGAACTTGAGCCTCGGGCTGGTTGTCGCGGTTGCGGGCTTTGACCTGGGGCACCGCCAGGCACTGCGCCAGCGCCAGCTCCCTCTCCCTCCATGCCGGGTTCGCTTAAAGCTTGCACAAGCACGGGCAGCACGTCGCCAGCGGAAATGTATCGCAACGGGCGTGTGACCGGTTTTCCAAACTCAACGTTGGCGTCAAATTCACGAATCAGTTGACGGATGAAAGGCATGTTGATCGGACGCGTCACGACGTGAATCCGGTTGGTGCGCACGTCGGGAGTAAGTTTGATCTTACCAACGATTATCGCTTCTTCGGACAGCACACCGGCACCTCCGCTTTCAACCGGTATCGGCTGCGGCACGTTTCCGGGCACCTTGACCGAGCGAACACCCGGCTGGCCCGTCTCATTGCCCTTCTCGAAAATGTCCTTTAGCATGTCGACTACTTTGCTGGCATCCGCGCGCTCGAGCTTGATAAACTCACTTACTACTTCCGCCGGGGCGACGTCGATTTGTTCTATGACACCGGCAAGCTGTCGAATGATGTCGGCGTTCTGGGTCACCAGAAGACTGGATGACTTCGGCAGAGCCAGAATGTTAATTGTGCCTGAGCTCCCCTGGAAATACGCCATCAACACTTGCTGAAGTTCCTGCGGATCGGCGTACTGTAATCTGAACAAGACGCTCACGACCGGGTTCCCGGCGGGAATGTCCGCGATGTCTGAAATAATCGGCACCGGTGCCTTGCGAGGATTCTGCCCGGCTCCCACGACATCGACTATATCGCGAGCAACCGGAACGAGGGAAATTCCATTAAGAGCCATGCTTATTTCGATGATCTTAATTGCCTCATCGCGCGACACATCTTTAGCGATGAAAATGTTCACCTTGCCCTGGACAAAATTATCCATCACCAATTTCTTACCGGTGAGCTGTTCGTAAAGATGCAACACATCGACTATGTCGCTGTTTGGAAACTGGAGCCGAACCGTTGCTGGGGCACCCGGAGGAGGAGGCGCCTCCGGCGGCGGCTGATTCGCTACGTTAGGAGCTGGCGTTTCCGGCGGCTGGGCCTTCGGCGCCTTGACACTTCGGGGCACGTCGCGACCCTTCGGTGCGTCCTGGGCCTGGGCCGAAACTACCGTCGCGCTGGCAAGCACGAGCATCGCGATGCAGAAAAAACGGTGCACAGTCCTATCTGGGTGGATGGGCGACGCTAGTAGATTTGTGAGACCCGTCAACGTATTTCCCTCGGTTGAAACGATCCTTCATTGGTCGGGCTGCTTGAGGCAAGGGGTCGTAGCTTACTACCGATTACCGATGCTGCAAGTGATTCGCGTTTTAAATCCGGGTCTCGCTCGAGCTGTCGCGATTATTTTTTGTATTTTGATGGCGACGGACGTTTCCGCTGCGTCGGCACGGACTCCAAATGCAGTTGCTGAGATCCGGTCCATCCTTCATGCACAACAGGAAGCTTGGAATCGTGGTGACATTGATGGATTCATGAACGGATACGCGCGCTCAGCATCAACTGTTTTTATCTCGGAAGATTCCGTCCGTCGCGGATGGGAAACTGTGCGGGCGCGGTACCGCCAGAAATATTCTGATCGCGCGAAGATGGGAACACTCAGTTTTTCCGACACTGAGATCAATTGGCTGTCCTCTGATGCGGCTGTCGTGCTGGGTCGCTGGAGATTGGAACGGGCAAAGGATCGCCCGCATGGCCGCTTCACGCTCATTTTTAGACGCCTGCCAGAGGGCTGGCGAATTGTGCACGATCATACGTCGGCGGCTCCGCCGTGATCATTTGTAAGCGTCTGCATCAGCCCCCGACAGGTTTCGGGTCTACTGAAACGCCCTACAATTCACGCAGCCGCGTGAGCAACTTCTCATGAATATTATCGAATCCCCCGTTACTGAAGACGACTACCACATCTTTTGGCCGCAGCATCGGAACGATTCGATCCACGATAGCGTCGGCATTGCGTTCGTAAAACGCACGTCGGCCGTCCTTGGCAATCGCAGCTACCACTCTCTCCGGTTTCAATCGCTCATTTTCAGGGATCTGCTCCAGCCTTGCTACCTGTGAAATGAAAACGCCGTCGGCAAATTTGAACGCCTCGGGAAGTTGCTCTTGAAACACGGCGCGCCTGGTGGTGTTCGAGCGGGGTTCGAACACAGCCCAGAGCCGCTGTCCCCGATAACTATGCCGAAGCGCCTCCAAAGTTTGGGCAACTGCTGTGGGGTGGTGGCCAAAATCGTCAATCACCTTCACGCCCCGTGCTTCGCCACGAACTTCCAGCCGGCGGGCAACACCGGAAAAACTCTTCAACGCGCTGTTGATTCTCGTGGCCGGTATGTCATAAAAACGCGCCGCCATCACAGCCATCGCAGCATTGCGGACATTGAATTCGCCGATTAGCGGAATTTCGAAAGTTTCTTCTCCGAGCTTGAACGTCGAGCCCCCGGATGAGTAAGCGACCTCCCGAATCCGCTGCGCGCAATTTTTGGAGAAGCCAACCTCGACCATCTGCGCCAGGCAATCTTTTGCGACTTCTACGCAATTTGGATCGTCGCCATTCAATATCACCATTCCGTTTTTAGGAACGATGTTGAGCAAACGCCTAAAGCTGAGCTTGATTTCTTCGAGATCCTTGAAGATGTCCGCATGATCAAACTCGATGTTGTTTACGATCAACAGTTCCGGCAGATAATGAATGAATTTTGAGCGCTTATCGAAAAACGCAGTGTCGTACTCGTCGCCTTCAATCACAAAATATTTGGAATCGTTCACGCGCGCCCCCTGACCGAAATTTTTCGGCAGTCCGGCAATGAGGTAACCGGGGTTGCGTCCGACCTTCTCCATGATCCAGGCAAGCAACGCCGTGGTCGTTGTTTTGCCGTGTGTCCCCGTAACGACGAGGTTATGACGGCCCCGCAAAAAATAATTTTTCAGCACTTCCGGCAAAGAGATATAAAACAACTTTCGGTTTAGCACGGCTTCCACCTCCGGGTTGCCGCGCTTCATCGCATTGCCGATCACGACCACATCGGCATCGGCGGGGATATTCTCCGGGTGATAGCCTTCTTTTGCAGTGATGCCCTTCTCCTCCAGAAAGTTTGACATCGGAGGGTAAACATTTTCGTCCGAACCAGTGACTTTAAAACCGCGGTCTTGCAGTGCAGCCGCCACCGACGCCATGGCGGTGCCGCAAATTCCAAGGAAATGAAATTTCTTCGGCGGTTCTTTCACGCCACTCTTCTACGTCAGCCGCCGGAAAAAGAAACCACGGATTCCGCGGATTTCAGGGTGACAACGAGCGCCTGTCATCCCGAGCAGAGCGAGAGGCCGTCTGCGACTCAGGATGACAGGTCGTGAATCGCGGCTGTCACTTTTTCTCGAACACTTCCACCGCCTCCCAGGCTTCGTCGGGTGGTGCTTGTTCGTATTCGAGAGCTCGCGCCAGATACATCTTGGCCAGCGAATCGTCCGGATAAAACTCCAGGAAACGTGAGAACAGGATCTTCGCCTCAGTAAAATCGCGAACGCGAAATTTCTCCAGTCCCTCTTCGTAAGTTTCCAGCCATTTCAGAAATTCCGGATCGAGCTTTTCGTCGTGTGAACCGACGAAAGTAAAAACGTCCGCAGGTTTGATTTTGCCTTTCACCTGGACACGGGCGACGGAGCGCAGATAAACCTCGTCTCGCACCAGCTCAGCCGCAGAGGCGCCAACCAAAATATCGATCCCATAGACCCGAGTGAGACTCTCCAGACGTGATGCCAGGTTCACCGCGTCGCCGATCACAGTCGGATCCATTCGCTCTTGCGAGCCAACATTGCCAACGATCACTTCCCCCTGATTGATGCCGATGGCCATGCCAAGGCCCATGCGGCCTTCGCCGCGCCACTTTTCGTTGAGCTTTCGCAACTCTCGGCGCATCCCCAGCGCCGCGCGTGCGCAATGTTTCGCGTCCTGCGCCATCCCAAGGCTGCGCACGTTACCCCACACCGCCATGATCGCGTCACCTATGAATTTATCGAGCGTGCCCCCATTGCTGAAGATGACCGAGGTCATCCGGCTGAGATGCTCGTTGAGCTGCGCGACTAACGCCTCGGGGTCGGCTTTTTCCGCTAACGTGGTGAAACCAATCAAATCCGAGAATAGAATCGTCACTGGCACGCGCACGCCGCGGAGCGAGCTGTAATAGCTGTCTGGGTTTTCCAGAATTTCCCGGACCAAATTTTTCGAGACGTACCGTTCCAGGGTACGCCGAGTCCGCAATTTCTCCAGCCGCTCGATCGCGTATTCGAAACCGAGTGAAAACGATCCGCTTAGCAATAGAGCGGCGAGGACAGGAACGCTAAGCAGCAGCAGTCCTGTTTTATCGTAAAACAATCGCGCCGTTCCAAGGTATGTGGCCGTAAGTACGCCGAGTGCCCCAACGCAAAGCAACGGCCTGCGCAAGAACGCAACAAGCGACCACGCGACAAGCCCTGCTGCCCCCACGAGCGCCAGGCCAACTTTCGGCGGAGTGGGCCGCAAAAACTCGTGGCCAAGCGCTGCAGCCATTACCTGTAAATGAAGTCCCGGCCCCAATGTGGTTGGGCTCATTGGAGTATCGACCACGTCGTGCAATATCTGTGCGGACGCGCCCACGATTACGATTTTGTCTTTGAAAAATGCGCCATCAGCGTAATTGGCATGCCAAAATTTTGGATCGAACACTTCGTAGAATGGACGCGGTTCGTATGCGTCGACCGCACTAAAGCGAACCATATGGCCAACAAAATCCTGCGGGACGTCACTAGCATGGCCGATTTTCGTTAGGCCGCGCGCGGAAAGAGAATCGTAAATCTCCTGGCTCGGATGCGGCGGCAACCCGGCCAGTTGCCGATTGGTCACATGATAAAGTACAGTGCGGACTTTGCCGTCCGAAGGATCGGCCCAGAAATTGGCGAAACCTACGCGATCATCCTGTAGTTGCGGCGGCGGAATCAGTGCATCGTTTGGCGTAACGGCCTGCGCAGCGTTTTGCATGTCGAAATTGGCGGCCATTACTACTTTGTCGTGAAAGCGGTCGAGCGCGGCATGAAACGCTGGATCGCCCTCTTTCTGCTGCGGATCAAACATCATGTCGAACATCACCATGCGCGCACCTGCCCCAAACAGACGATCGAGTAGGAGCGCATAGATTTCGCGCGACCACGGGAATGGCCGCTCGGTCATCACCTGAAACGCGCGGTTACTCGCAACCTCATCGGGCGTCAATGGCGGCAATTCCAATGTGCTTTGGTCGAGTCCCAGAAAAACAAAGTCGTTACGCGTTGCAGTTTTTCGGCCCTCGCGTCGAAGCAAATCCTCGAAGCTCTGTTCGCCTCTCCACGGCACCGAAAGAAACGGCGTCATCGGGAAGAAGTGACCGAGAAGAATCAGGCCAGTCCAAAAAACGCAGATCGACGCCAGGATCAAAAGCCGATAGCGACTAAGCCAATGCACGCGCGCATTATACCTGTAATACGAGATTTTGAAATTTCATTTAGCGGCATATGCGCCGCCGTTAAATCATCAGGTCGAATTGATCTCGAGTTTAACAAATTCTGCTTGACTAGGAAATTCCAAAGCCTCACAAAGACGCCCAACTTTGATGAGTTCTCCCCATGTTTCGAAATTTGCTCTGCGGTTGCCTTTGTTCATATGCGCAGCGGCTCTGATTCTCGCCGCTGAGCCAACGCGAGGCCAGGCACCGCCCGGCTCGGCTCAAAGCCGCGCGGAGTTGCTGGGCAGGCAGGCCTATCCTGGTCCAAGCGCCACGCCCAGTGCCGAAACTGAAGGTTACGCGGTCACGAGTCCGAACGAGAAAGACATCGGCGAGCAG
>Ga0193721_1000010_pt1 | contig 66151 bp, 72 predicted proteins | sample U2s2metaG_FD_145078 | JGI IMG/M metagenome (GOLD analysis project Ga0193721, IMG submission 145078) | Soil microbial communities from a riparian zone of the East river system, Colorado, United States - U2s2 | ecosystem: Environmental > Terrestrial > Soil > Riparian zone | place: USA: East River...
ATTTGAGGGTAGAAGCAAGTGTTAAAGATAATGGTTCAATCCTTGATCTCCTTGAAAAAATAAAGGCAATGGAAGGAGTTAAGGACGTAGTATGGAGTGAAATTGTTAATATTGTCGGTAGAAAAATTTCAATTCCTAGTTCTATAATTGATAGAATTTGATATGAACCATATGAAAAATCAGATTGGTCCCCACTCGGTCCACTTGTTATAATTATGTCCAGGGAAAATCAATCGAATCAATAAAATCTAAATTTTATAAGTAGCGAGGTTTAAGTATAAACATAACCAAAACAAATCTAATTTACAGCGTCCTAAAGCAGTACAAACTATTACATTTGAACAATCGGGTTTAGTTTCACTTAACTTATTTAAAGGATTCTAATCAAATGATTTAGATATCTTATCTTACTAGATTACTACCAGTTAACATTGAACGAAACCCACCAAGGGAACTTTATAGAGAAGAAAATTACCTTGAAATCAAATAGAGTTTTTCTCCTAAAATTCATTGAATTTAATAACGGTTGTTTTGTTTCCCTTTCTGAAGATTTGTGCAAAATAGGTGGTCTCCATGTTTCTGTGGCATCTAATAACAGGACACAAAGTGCCAGAGTAATCCCAAATATCAGAGATCCCATCTTTATGAAGACATTGTCCGAAAAAATATCATTAATGATAAATGGAATAGTAATAACCAATTTCAATAACAAAAATCCATTGTCATTGAGTGAAATGCAGGAGATCATGAATGAAGTATTAAAACTATTGGAAATGAAAGCAAGTGATTAGAGAATGAAAACAAAATTTGAATTCAATAAGATTCTTGGATTTACGGATTTTCTAACTCAATTAGAGAAAACAAATGAACTAGTAAGAGTAAAAAAAGCGGTTGATCCAAAATTTGAACTCGCAGCAATAGTAAGCAAGTTAGATAAAGGGAAAGCGGTACTTTTTGAATCAGTAAAAGATAGCAAGATAAAAGTCGCTGCAAATGTTTTAGGAACAAGATATAGAGTCGCATTATCAATTAATTCAAAAAATGAAAACTTGATACAAGAAAGGATTAATGACTCTATAAGGAATAAATCTGAAATAATAAATATTGATCGAAGTAATAATTGGGATAAAAACTCAAAGAACCTATTTGATTTGCCCATAGTGACACATTTTGAAAAGGATTCTGGAGCGTTTATAACTTCTTCTTTAGTGATAGCCAAAGACAAGGAAACAGGAGACCAGAATCTATCAACTCATCGCTTATTGAGATTAGATAAAAAAAGAATGGCTATAAGAATGGTAGAAGGAAGACATCTACACAAATGTTTTACTAGTGCAAAGGAACACGGCGAGGACCTACGTGTTTCTGTAATAATTGGAGCTCATCCTGCTATCTCTGTTGCAGCAGCTTATCAAGCTCCTTACGGAGAGAACGAGCTGAAAATAGCAAATTCATTAATGAGCAATAGATTGACATTGACTAGATCACCGGGCACAGGTCTCTATGTTCCTAGAAACTCTGAAATTCTCTTGGAAGGAAGAATTCTCGCAGATGAAACATCAGAAGAACAAATGGTTGAAATGCTAAGAACCTACGATATTAAGAGAAGACAACCTATTTTTGAATTAGAAAAAATTTACTTAACTGACGATCCCATTTATCATGACATTTTGCCGGGATATGGAGAACATAGATTATTGATGGGACTGCCAATAGAATCTAAACTCTTCCATAGCGTGAAAGATGTAGTATCAGGCACCAGAGAAGTTCATCTAACTGATGGCGGTAGTAACTGGCTTTTTGCGGTTATTCAAATAAGAAAAAAATTGGAAGGAGAACCAAAAAATGCAATTATTGCAGCCTTTGCTGCACATCCCTCACTAAAAATTGCAATCATAGTTGATGATGACATAAATCCCAGAAATCCTACAGAGGTGGATTATGCGATTTCGACAAGATGCCAAGCAGACAAGGATCTATTGATAATACCAAATTCAAAGGGATCAAGTTTAGATCCTTCAAGCGACCAGAACAATCTTGTAACTACAAAAATGGGGATTGACGCGACTGCAACACTTTCAAAGTCAAAGGAAAGGTTTGAAATAGCAAAAATACCAGGAGAGGAAAAGATTAGACTTTCAGATTATTTGTAGGATGATAAAGGCATCTTTGTGATAGTCGTAAAGCAATTGCGAATAAATTCTCTTTTTTTTCGGTCACTAATAATTTTGTATAATAGATTAAATATCCTTTATTCACATATTTTTCAGTACATGTCATGAACCCCAACAATTTTGCAATGAGAGATTGGCATCTTGAACATGTTGAGAAAGTAATTCTTCGCTACATGAAAGGAATTTCTCCTGATGCATCATCTTTTGAAAAACGCAATTTTAAAAAATATAGTACTATTACCAGCTGTTCAAAACAAATAGAATACGATATAAAACATGGTGTAACGGAACAGGAGGTAGCTGACCTAATGAACAAGATAAGAAGTGATGCATCTTATTCTGAAGTAAGACAAAATCAAGAGGCAATACATAGATTAGATGAACTAGAAAGACAGCTAAACTCTCCAAAGAAATTAGGTGGTAAAAAAATTTATTGCTAAAATTAATATTTTAAAGTATCATTATGTCAGAGAATAGGTTTGTATCTGGGAATGTAATAGTTGTTTACTGTAATTTCGTAGAATTAGAATCGAAGGAACTCTTACCTCAACACATTATGGAAAGAATAGCTGTCTGTACCAGAATATATCAACGAATCATGAAATCCAAGCCGGATAAATCTGATACGATCATTAAAGTTGCTGCTGACAAGAAGATAGGTAGTATGGTAAAAAATGAACTATTGAATAATGGTATTGAAGAGTCAGTGATAATTGTAGAAACCTCCTACAATGGTATAGGGCACCTATTTTCTGTTATTATGGATGAAATAAAGAAAAGGCCCAATCCTCCAGTCATCTATTTTATTTCTTCCTATCAACAAAAAGATATTTTTGATTCCGCCACTGATAGATATAAGGAATACAAGATTCAATTTGAAGGTGCACTTGATAAAAGACCGACAGTGAATATAGAAGAAGATGCAAAAAAGGAAAAGCTAGAAAAAAGGTTCACAAATATTAAGGAAAAGGGAAAGAACAAGCTGATTGATATGCTTTTAAATTATATCTTCCCCGAAAGTAAAAAACGTTGATGTTCAGAAGATTTAATATCCAGATTATTATCGCATAACAGATATGCGGTCATCGTCTAGTTTGGTTAGGACACTGGCCTTCCACTCCAATATACTGGAGAAGAAAGCCCGTAACCCGGGACTCTATTAAATTGGGGCGGGAATTCAAATCCCGGTGACCGCAATATGTATAGGAATTCATATCCGACACATAGGATTCTCTAGATATTTACAAATGTATTGAGCAATACCTTTTTTATCAACATTTTGTGGTTTAGTGTAGTGTGTCTCCATATAAATTCAAGTCAGGTCAATGCAACCTCGAGAGATCATGCATTCATTAGATGTTTGAATGGATGGATAATGGTGTAGATTCGAATGAGTGGTAATGCAGAATCGAAATTGAATGCCGGCTATTATAGGCTTATGCTGTATGCGGCGTTGTTCGGTGCTTTTTCCTCGCTACTAACGGCTGGATACATAACACTCTATAATCAGGGTGTCAAGTTCTTTGGGCAAGCAAATCTCTTCTTGTTTAACATTAACTTTTGGCCACTGGTACTGTTGAGTGTAGCCGGTGTGTTTATTGGCCTTGCTATCAAGTTCTTTGGGCAGCATGGGGGATTAGGAGTTGCACAGCGCCAATATGCCCAGACAGGCCGCCTCAACTATCGCAGCCTACCAAGCATTCTTCTTCAAGCCTTTATAGCGTTGTGGAGTGGTGCTGCAGTCGGTCCTGAGGGAGCACTTGTTTTTCTAACAGGTAGCGTTGGAAGCTTTGTCTCTGAAAGACTCAAACTCCAGAAAGATGATGTACAAGTATTAGTCTACAGTGCCATCGCGGGAGGCTTTGGTGGCTTCTTTGGCTCGCCAGTCATAGGTGCAGTAGGTGCATTCGAGTACATGTACATCAAGGAGCTAGATTTCAATCGCCACCTCATCCCAGGACTCATTGCAGCTGCTGTTGGTTATGGAGTCTATTTTGCAATACTGCATACATCCTATCTAGGCATATACAGCTTTCCCAACTTTGCGTCTCTTCGTTTGGTTGATCTAGGTTTGGCACTGCTAGTAGGTGTCATAGCGGGGCTAATCGGCATCGTGTTCAAAGTCATATTCGGCATTATGAACAAGGCCTTTGGACGGCTTAATAAGCGTCCAGTTGGTCGCGCTATTATAGGCGGGATAATTATCGGGCTAATCGGTTCGTTCCTCCCATTGACACTTTACTCAGGCCAAAATCAGTTGTTACAAATTATTCATAACCCTGCAACATTTGGTATAGGAATACTACTGCTGATGATGCTCTTCAAGATTTTGCTTACAAGCACTTCGTTTGCCTCAGGTTTTGAAGGGGGTCCTGTCTTTCCGTTACTATTTATAGGAGGTACGCTAGGACTGGCACTATCAGAAATTCTAACGTTTATCCCACAGGGCGTAGGAGTCCTTGCAGGGATGGCTGGTGTTGCATGTGCCGCATTTCCTCTTCCATTAACCATAACTCTCTTGCTAGGACTGATGGGAGGACAAACTGATCTTTTGCCAGTGATTGCCATTGGAGCAGTAACAGGTTTCGTAGTGTCCAAGGCACTCACTCCACTACTTCCAAAACAGGGCAAACAATCAGCTGGCAGTAGCAACGATAAATCATCACAGTCATCAGAGACTACGACCTGAGTCAAAAACTATTTTTTAGGTTTAATCGGTTCAACTAAAAAGATCGAAGACATTAGTTATATAAATCCTCTTCATGGTAGCAGTTTTAAGCACTAGGGTTACCGTGCTAATTTTTGTAACACTTTCTTTCATAATGATGAGATCTGTGATGAAATAATAAATCTCAGAAAGGCCATAGAATCATAACTAATATAGATAAAAAGCAAAAAGTAAAAAATTAGATCCAACTAAAAAGATCTCTTTAGAAATGGATCGTGAAAATCTCACAAGGGAAAAAAGGATGCAACTAGGCAAGGACCTTCGGGAAAAATGCTCCCGCAGTAGACACGCCGAGTGGACGCCTTCCTTGCGGTCATGGAATCCAATAGACCTAATAGAGACTTCAAACAAAGACAGAATTGAAAGTCTTGTAGCCATACGTTATCAGCGAATGTTAGAATCACCTTTCAAATTCTTCCGAGGCGCTGCAATCATCCAAACCAGAGACCTATTAAACTCACCCATATCAGGGATAATAGTTCAGGTATGTGGTGATTGTCATCTGTTGAACTTTGGGGGATTTGCCACACCAGAACGGAATTTAGCTTTTGACATTAACGATTTTGATGAGACCGTTCCCGGACCGTGGGAATGGGACATAAAACGGCTTGTGGTCAGCTTCGTCCTGGCTGCAAGGGAACTGGGCTTTTCTAAAAACATCGCAGAAGAGGCGGTTAGAACGGCCACGTACTCCTATCGGATTCGAATGTCTGAATTTGCACGACAGAGTATTCTTGAGAGATGGTATGCAAAAATATCCATTGAAAATCTTCTTGAGTTTTTCCACAATGACAAGGACTTTGTAGAACGTTTGAGAAAAGTCGAAACACGGGCGGCCTCCAGAACGTCAGAAACACTATTTCCCAAGATCACAAGGGCTGTAAAAGGACACTTAAAGATATTAGATGAACCACCGCTTATCTACCATTTCCGCAAAGCTAACCAATACCTAGAAAGACTAGGCAGATATCTGGATGATTACAAGGCATCACTGCAGGAGGACAAACAAAAGTTATTTGATCACTATCGCATTGGGGACACTGCAATTAAGGTTGTTGGCATAGGCAGTGTTGGGACACGTTGCCTTGTCAGTTTGTTTCTTGCTGATGGTAAGGACCCACTATTTCTCCAAACAAAAGAAGCTCGCAGATCAATATTGGAGATTCCAGATAGAAAGAGCCCGTATGAGAATCAGGGCTATCGCGTTGTACATGGGCAACGTCTTATGCAAGCTGCAAGCGACATATTTCTTGGCTGGTTCCGCTCTGATTCAGGACATGATTACTATGTTCGTCAACTCCATGATATGAAAGTTTCAGCACAAGTTGAAAGCTTCAAGCCTCAGACTCTTCTAAGTTACGCAACAATGTGCGGTTGGGCTCTGGCAAGAGCCCATGCAAAGGTTGGAGACGCAGAAATGATAGCGGGGTATTTGGGATCAAAAGACAAGTTTGATGATGCGCTGGTACAGTATGCTAAGAGCTACGCGGATCAGGTGGAACTTGATTTTAAAGCGTTCAAGGCAGCAGTTCGTTCTGGACGTCTGCAGGCAAAGACAACCGAGTCAGGCCTTAAAGATTTCGAGATTTAAAAAAATTCTGAGAAAAATAAAAGTCAGGAAGAAGTTTTCTCTACAGTAGTCGGAAGAACTTTTTGTTCAATACCTATAACTCTTCCATCAGAAACTAATACTATTGAATGTTCTGTACCTAATATTGGTAAGGTTACTACATGCAAGGTTCGAATACCACCGGATGCATGAAATTGCTTGAAACATAATTATGATAACTTAATATTAAATAAAGTAACGATACTCTAATAGAAGGATATTAATCTTTAGTAGAACGCATCTACTAAATGGGACCAAGCAGATATGAATCCGTTATGTGAATATTATTAATAAACCATCAATATTTCAACAATTTAGGAAAAAAATTAGTCTCATGCTGCTTAAAGATTCTGTAGCACTCATAAGACCTGTAAGATTAATTATCTAAGTGAACAACTTCGTTTGCTTCCATAATGGGCATGTGAGGGAAGTGTTCCACTTTCGTGGAAGTGTACTTCTTTAAAGCCTTTCTGCCTCAAATAATCTTCAATAGTCCCTAGATATTTTGTTACTTTATTTTTTACGATATTAAGTTCCGAAACATCCAAGGCAAATCTCTTCATAATCTATTTCCTATTTTTCTTCCACATTACCACTTATGAATTCGAACTCAATCATATGTATATAGTAATGAAAAAGATAAAAAGCAAATAATTCATTCAATAAAACTAATGTTTTTTTAAGGTAAATTAAATAAGGAACAGCATAACTACGAGAATCATAGAATGAGTTTCGGTATATTGACTGTTCTATACACCAAGAAAATCTATTTGTTGTCAGCCCACAGATTCACATCACCAAGTATCCCCAAATATTGCCATGAAAATTCATATATATGACGTGAATAGATCCCTCAAATAAATTAGAAAATCTAAATAATGACTAATCAAAGTTCTAGTAGAAAGTAACTGTTCTAATTTCTAGTATTTTTATTTAGCATGAGTCAATATCAAATTCTGTAAAAGTTTATTTAGAAAATCGTAGCTGAACTCCCATACATGGAAAGTTCAAATCCCGGCGACCACAATTTATATTGCAAAAGAGATTTTCAGAACCTATCAATCGTTGCACGTTAATGATTACTAGTAATCGATCTTAACGCCAATACAACAGATCGTTTTCAAATTTTGAAACAGTCGTGGAACCTCTCTAATTTGGATTCCAGATTAGAACAATACCCATTAAGAAAATTCTAGCTATAGACCATAAATATCAATATCCCTCAAATAAAGCCGCAGATTGAATAGATAATACCAAGATTTTTATATTATTAGCTTGATACAAATATATCTTTTGTCTCAATTTATTAATCTTACCAAAACTATGTATAAGAATAAGCATGAATTATTTGAGCAGGTATTTCAGGCAATATTAAAAAGCGGTGAAGACGGGGTTTTTCAAACTGAAATCTGCAAGGAATTCTCACTGGATAGTAGGGACGGATCGAGGTTAGCTGGAAATCTGGAAAAGCAATCTCTCATTTCTCGTGAAAAAATATTGCACAAGGGCAGATGGACATACAAACTAATTGTCAAGAAATCGGCCATCTCCGAATATAATAAAAAACCAATACAAATCGAGTGTGTTGAAGGAGCTCCGTGCTTTAGCTGTGCTTATCAACAATCATGTTCTTCTGAAGATGAAGGAAGCCCTTATAGTCCGGCAAAGTGTGTTTGGTTGGAGGAATGGATTGTTGCTGATTTCGAAAAGGGCTACATAAAGAATGAAAAATAAAATAGTATAGGTTTGTTACCCTAACTTGCTATTAAAAGCAACCGGATAGATCGTAAAAGCCGAGTCTATCTGAGCAGTTCCGTTGACATTCCATTCGGTAGAGTTGGTTACAAACTTGCCATTATGTAATTTATCGAATAATTCTGAATTAGAATTAGTACGGCTTAGTAGAATTGTTGACTGAACCGTAGTAGGTGAATTTGGATACAACTGTGGTCTGCCATTTGGTGGAATATCTTCATATGAAAGAAATCCATTACCCAAATGGGTATTATTTGCGTTGACTGTGTACTCAATTTTAGAAGTTGACAAGGCTTTATCACCATGGTTAAGTATCTCAAAAGTTACTTTTAGTGGGATGGTATTGTTAACGTGATTTGAATTTTCAATTGTAATATTTTTGATACTTATTATTACATCTCTCAATTCACTACCGCCTTTGAGGAGGTCAGGAATAGCAGGGAAAAGTACAATAAACGCCACGATAGCAGCAATAGCACCAATAAGGATAGCTCTTCTTGACCCGATAAACATAATCAGGATTATTAAGTCATAAATATAATCTTAGTCCAGAAATCTATTAATTAATCAGATGAGAAACAGTCTAACGCATTAATCCGGCTATAATAAATAGACTAAAATAATCTTTTGATTATAGGACTCTTGAAAATAATGGGAAAAAAGATTGTTGCTTCTATTGTCATTATTGCAGTGATAGCGATTGCTATTTATTTAATCGCTTTTAGTGGAAATTTTCAAACAGGCGATTTTTCAAAAATAGGCCTAGCCAATATAAATATTACAAAGTCAGGTATTTTCAATCAGGAAGCAATTAAAGATTCTAAACCACCCGAGTTATCAATTAAAGATATTAGAACAGGAATTGTTGATGATGGAAAAGGAAACTTTTCAATTATTTTTAATGTCTTCAACCCAAATAAAGGTACCGTTATACTTGAATCGATATCATACAATGTATACTCCAATTCTACAAGAATTGCTTCTGGTGACATAGGCAGTCGGCCAGAAGGTTTTGTAGATTCACAAGATAGTATTTTTCCTGTTATTGGAAACGGTACACTCATTTTAAAAGATAAGAAAATAATCCAAACAAGCAAGGATCTAAATTTATCCCAGATTGCCAATAATATTAATGCCTCAAAATACCTGGTAAATGGAAGCTATTCTTTCAAACAAATGGGCAGCTTCCAATCTACGGGCGGCGAACAACAATTCAGTATAAATTACCCGCATCCATGAAAGGAAGAAATTCTTTAGAAAAAATTAAATGCTAATGAGATAAATCTATGTGGATATGGCGGAAGCATTGTTAATGTATGGTATTACAACAGGAGTTTTTGTAATATTCACCGGTATCTTGTTTGGGGTCAGAACAAGAAGGATTAACCAGATGATTCAGAGGGCAAGAGTAGAAAAATAAATTTCTTGACAATTATTTTTTCTTTCCAACTCCTAAGATATCCAGCATATGTTCTGATTCTTTTTGTTGTCCAAAACATCTTTGAAAATACTTGCATGAAAAACATAACTCGCTAGGTTCTACAACTGGTGTCTTTTTTTCCTTAAGCAAGAGGTGCAAGATTCTTGCTCTTCTTACAACTTGCTCAAACATTCTTTTACTTTTTGAAACACTGAATTCAAGAAATTTGCCTTCAGGTGTAAAGTAAACAATGAAACCGCTTTGAATGTCGAAAATAAACATGCATGCATTAGTGTAAAGAAGATGATTTGGATGAGGATATTCTGGTATTATGGAGACCGGTACGAAATTAATTATCATATCATTATCTATTATTAAGTCTACAGTAGCGTAAATAGCAAGATCGTCAACCTTATACTCCCTTGTTATTCCATTCAGAAACATTGTAAGCGAGCTTTTGAATATATTGGTCAAAGCATTTGAAAATTCGTCTACAAAAGGATCCATTCTTTCAAAATAAGATAACCTACTGCAACGAGTTATTTCTAATACATGTATCCCATTTGAGTCATAACTTAGTGCTAGTTTCTTAGAGATTTTAACTAGTTCGTCTTCTATGAGTTTGTGGAAGTTTTTACCACCAAGCATCGTTGCTCATTAAATAAAAGTCATATTTATATTGCATAGATAAAGTCACCCACTTTCAATTGAATGAAACCTAAGTAGTAATGTTGCGTATAAAACGTTCAATTCCAAATTTTTTGGACCACCTCATTATAAGATTAAAAACCAGATTTTATAGGATCGTCCGGTTTCATTAATTCTCGCAGTAGGATAGTCGCATACGAACCTATTGGTATTTTGAATTTTACCAAAAGATTATCAGAATAAGCGAAATCATTTACTAGTAGTGGTAATTGTCTAAAGCCACCCTCTACACTCAATTCTTGCATTTCCTTAAGATAGAAATCTTTGGGAGAGATGTTGTCCTGTTTCATCAGTAGAGATAAACTATTTTCAAACCTTCCATCTGTAGATTTAAATGAATAACCAGGCAAATGCATTGCAGGCACCAGGTTAGTATTACCGTCATCAAGATATTTCAACAATTTACCCATAGTCATTTGATTTTCTAACTTGAAGCAAAAATCATTTTTTAAGCAACAAGAAATTGATTCTCCATTCCTTATCATACTGCTCAAGCACTTATTAAACATAAAAGCTTGGTACGCATGAACGAATAATCTCCTTATATTTAATGGAACTGATCTTAAGGCGCTCATGTATCCCTTGCCATCGACAAGCGATCGCAAGAGATTGCGCTCAATGTCCATTCCTTTTGGGATAGTCTTCATAATATGTACATAATTTTTTGGATCATTGCACTTTTCTCTTATTTCCTTACTAAACTGGGTATCATATTCTGTTGTATGGCACAAGAATATTTCGACTGCTTTCTTAAAATTTCTATTGATAATCTCTCTACCGACTAAATGCGTAACTAGTCTTTCACTACCAAATCGTTGAAGACCGTAATAATTTGGAATATTGCTGATTTCAGTAATAAATTCGTCAATATCGCTCCTTAATGGATTTGAAATATTTATTACGAATTGGTTTCCCTTAATATGAGATTTTTTTATCGAATGCTTTGAGTATCCAAGTAATGATAAATTTGTATGCGTAGTCTTTCCTATTCTGAATTTCTTGTTATCACAGGTTGCATATTGTGTGGTAACGGCTTTAGAATCCTTAATTCCTAGTACTCTAACCCTTGTTCCAAGCTCATTGGATATCTCAATAATGGCGTGATTAGAATCCAGTCCTTTTTTATTTAATAGCAATACTGGGAATCTGTAGGAATTGTCAGAGTTCCTAGATATGTCCCTTGATATTGATTCAACGAGTAATTCTAAAACCTTAAAGTCTTCATTCTTTACCTTTATTGAACCTCCAATTCCATCAAATTTTGTAGAGTATATTTCTATGCCTGCCATCCTGTCAATATTTGGGACATCTTTATTCATAGTATGTTGATTATCCAAGTACATTATTTTTTTTTCTTGCGGGACTCATCTGGAAGATTAGTATGAAAAATTATTTTGCATCTGATTTTAAGGCTTTTTTCCTAATATAACATTCTTCATAACCCTTTGAAGCGTAATACTATAAAGCTTAATTTATAGGAGTTTAAATTACTATAAATAATACTTCTACGCATATATTTTAATGGAAACCATAGCTTTATCAGATAACAGAGCCTATTTCAATTTCATAAATTCGATAAGCTCGGATGCAACAAAACGAGCCTACAAACAGAACCTGACTCGATTAATGAGATTCTGTAAATTAGACTCAACGGATGAACTATTAAAAATAGATATGCAAAAGATAATCATAGATTACATTGTTAGTCTAAGAAATTAACAAAATTTAGAACTAACACAGCAAGACCATAAATATTAGAATAAATGGGTTTCTTTATGACAATCACAAGGACATTCTGCTACCTGTTTAACTAAGTCTTCAGTATAATTCTCATGTTCACATTTAGGACAGTTCATTTTATTATTTTACCAACTACTAGATATAAAATTTTCTACCATACAGAAATTTGATGATTATTTCATAAAACAATCAGAATTTCATAGAGAATAACGTTACTAATTCATATGTTCTTATAACATTCTACGTAAGCCCTTTTATAGTATGTAGTACACCTAACCACAATGCAAACTCTAACAACTGGTGGGAAATTGGTTGTTTCTTGTTCATTCAAACTATAAATTCCTCCCATCAGTTGTTGATTACTAACTTCTTTACATATGGTTGGTATAAAAATATTCGCATTTCTTAGAACGTTATTGTAAAAATACCTGTATTCTTAGAAGGTAACATTAAGATTATCTTAATTAATTCACTGTGGACTAACATAGCAAGACCATAAATATTATTTAGGTATCTGTTAAATTTATAGACGGTTGAATAAATAAAAATCTCGCCACTGCAAAATTACTATAACAGTTTTTGAATGTTCTTGTTTCGTTTGTTTCTTGCCCATATACCAAACTAACCATACTTACTAAACAAGCCGCAAGTACTGCGAGCATTGTTATAATAGTCCATTTTTGAAAATCATAGCATAGACTCATTTCATTCTTTTGGTCTTCAGTTTTGATAATCTATTAAGTTTTATATATTATAAAATAAATCTACTAATATGTTACACACAAAAACTTTGATTGCTTTAAGCATAGTTGCAGCATTATTCTTCTTGACCGGAGTTCAAGTGTTCTCATATGCACAGATGTCAAATGAGTCACCATCTCAGAATAAAGAGGCACAAAAACAAGCTGAAGGTCAACAAGAACAAGCTAAGACAGGAGCAGAAGAACAAGCTCTAGCAGGAACACCAGAAGTGACTAACGTGACAAATGCAACAATGGCTAATGCAACAATGGCTAATGCAACAAGCCCGTGAATATTCCTCCCGTGAATATTCCTTAGATAAAGAACAAGCAAGTTATTCGGATATCTTGGACGCACTTAGATTAAGTCTTAAAGGGCTATATTTTGATTTAGAATTATGGTAAGTTAATTACTACTCTAAGAACAGCTTGGCCTCTTGAACTATCCCTTGATAAAAAAGAGTTTGTTCTTTAATCCGTAGTTTACGAACAGTTTAGGAATAGTTTCCGAATAAGATTAATTTCTGTTTGTACACGTTCTCAAGAATTTTGGGCATGTTGTGCTAGTATGGAAATAAACGACAATAATATTAGAAAACTGGCATGATGTGCTATAATGCGGACATAAACGGACATTAAATTAGGATACTGGCTGTTGTGCTAGAATAGTGACATAAAATGACATAAAAATAACAAACTAGTACTATTTGGCCAGAGTTATATTCTGACGGGTTGAATGGGTGTGGTGAGTGAAGAGTTGTATAATCGATTCACGGTTTTTTCCTATTCCTAGGATATGGTTCCTTACTTGTTGCTTAGATAGCTTCGGCATTTAAACAATAACTATCTCATAAACTCGCATAAAATAAAACTAAAACAAGGAGGGGAAAACGAGAGAAAGACTCCCTCGAAGATGCACAAACCAATCTCCCGGCAACAAGGAGTGGACGACATGCTATTTCTTCAGGGAATAGAAAAGTTTTTCGTCACAAATGCGATATATCGTTAGAAGTTCTAGCTTCTGATACTCAAAGGGGTTTACTCTGAACTAGTAGAATTTTGATTGCCCCTTTCACCCTGAATTGTAAGGACAGGACTATTTTTGTCTACTTCAAGAGTTGCATTAGTTACATGATACGTAATGTGAGGACCGACTTCAAATGTTCCACTGAATTTTTCTATTGTGTTCCCATTAGTCTCCTCCTCACCTGTTTTATCCGTCAAAGATTTGAGGGGCTACACTGATGTTTCCTATTTGTTCATTGATGAAGGCGATTTCTTTGAACCATCAGTTAACGATGAACTTTTGCACGCTATAACACGATATGAAGAGAAAAGCAACTGCACAACAATAATGGTATCAACTCCTAACAGACCAGATGGACTTTTCCATTCAATTGAGCAAGACCCCAATTCAAAATATGAAAAAATTGTCCTTTACTATGAAGTTGGTGTTGACAAAATTTATGACAGAGCAGAAATTGAACGCGAGAAACTGGAACCTGAATTCCCAAGGGAGTATGAATGCCAATACCTTGGAAAAGTTGGCAATGTCTTCACTCCTCTGCAGTTAGAGCAATGCATCAACCTAGGATTGCAATATAGCACAGACAAGATTCCAGTTTCTAAATATAAATTGAGAAGTGTTGGAGTTGATTTTGGCTTTTCATCATCATCCACTGCAATTGTTACCCTCGAGCATATCAAGACAGACAGAGATATTATTAGAGTGATTGATTGCCACCTGATAGACAAAGGGGACCCAAATCATATTGTAAATTTATGTTGGGATATTTGGCAGCAATATGGTTACATGAACACTTTATTTTATGTGGATGGGTCCATGCGGGCACTTGTGAATTTATTAAAAATCAGGTGGCATGAAACACTCAATTGGGATACTGGTGACGTGTCCCCAGAGTTGGTAAAGATTATACCTGTTAACTTCAATACAGAACACAAGAACATGCTATCAAATTTGCATGCTGTCATATCAAAGGGATACCTAGCCATACCAGAAAAATATGACAAGTTGCTGACAAGTCTACGAACTGCACATGCCAAAGAACTCACTTTGGATAAAGAGCAAACGTCATATGATGATTTGTTGGATGCACTTAGACTTTCATTGAAGGCTTATGCTATCGAATAATAATCATTACATTCTAGTCGTGTCTTGCTATTATGTTATGTATGTGTCCTGTATGTGATGTCTCTCTATGCTCACATTCTGTTCCTTCAGTTGGATTTAACACATTAGCAGAGACACAACCATAAAGCATATCTCCCACTCTGATTGGACCGATTTCAGGTTCCTTGTCGAAAGGGAGTGGGACCCTTATTATATGGTCCTTTGATTTTTCCAGCAACTTTCGTGCATCTATTATTTTATACTTAAATTCCCCTTTTATCATGGCAACCACTCCGATATTTTTTAAGTCTTTTTTACCAGCAAGATTTTCCATCCAGACCATTATAGTTGGATTCTTTATTTCTGCACCATTGACGGGTTTGAACGGTCCTGTAGACAATGTTATAACTGGTCCTGAGCCTATGTTTACTGGATTTTTACCAGTTGGACTTTCAAGATTACCCTCAATGCAGGAATAAGATTTCATCTCATTTGTTTGTGCATTGAGGTCATAGGCACATACAAAATATTCATCATTATGACCAGCAGTAACAAGGGCATTTTTCTGATTAAATTGAAAAGAAACGGTAGCAGTATTTGACTTTAAATCGTTACCTGTCAGATACTTAGTTTTATTTTCCCCATTAGAATATGCTACAACCTTCAATTTTTGAGGATTATTTAAATTGTTGAGATTTATTTTAGCATCAATGGTATATTTTCCTGCAGCAATTGCCTGATTGGGAAAAACAGCCATTAAATAGAAAATAACTAGGATTACGAAACCGAAGGACAAAGAAAACAGAATTTTGTTATTAAATTGCAAATTATGCATTGTCTTTTCTCTAGACTGTTTAAAAATTTAATGGTATCTCACTACGTACTTGATGTATCTTACTGCTCCCCAAGGTTGGATAAATGTCTAGAAAGTGACCATGGTAGACAGTATCACCATACTGACAATCAAGGATACAACTATTGTGAAAAGTGTGATTGCCATACCTTTGTTAAAGACTATCATCATTTCTACACTGCCCTAGTTTCAAAGATAATGAGGACTAGCAGTTAATCATGCAGTGCGTTTCAGTGCACACGAGGTCTTTATACTTCCTGGTATATCAATTACATACAAGGGAAAATGAGCCAAGAAATCAAGAGCAAGTCCAATACATGCGTTTGGTGCTGGCACACTAAAGCATTCCATTTTACTGATAAGGATGGCTATGAATTTTGCAGGAAGTGCAAGTGCCATCCTTTGTCGGACAAACAACCGAAGTTTTTGAGTACTAAATTTATACCAAGATACCGATGACCTGCAGTCTAACATGCAATGCATTTCACTGCAAACTTAGTCTTTATAGTATTATTAGCCTTTATGAGCAATTACCTAAACACAAAACACACACATTCCTTGGGAGGGCTGCCTCGTCTTCTTGTTCATCATGGTACTCCAGTCCTTCCATGCTAAGTTTGAAAGGTTTCAACATAAAATGAAATGGAAATGTATGGCACACTAATCCTTTGTCATTATGTTATTATTTATCCTTGAAGTCGAGGTCAGGTATTCCTAGCACACATAGCGATTTGTCTATGGTATCAGCATTGCATTCTTTGTTAGATGCAAGTGCTTCATGTGAATCCAATATCGATTCAATTGCCACGATACCAAACGATGCAAAGGCTACAACAAAAGCAAAGATTGCGAGTGTCTCATAAGTTAATCTCATAACTAATACTGCTCAGAATATAATAAACAAGTTAAACAATTTGATAGTGCTGTAAGTATTGCATTAATTCGATGTTGATTCAATAAAGCAACACTCGGAAAATATTATTAAGGTATTCCTAATCATAGTTATCTAACCTTACTAGTTGGATTTTGTATCAAGTTTGTTGTAACGAAATAAAAAAGTTTGAAATGTTATAAACTCAAATGGAATTTAATCTACTGGATTTGATTCGGTGATAGTGTTACTATTTTTTATCAACTTGTATGAATTCAGTAGATGCTTTACGACAGGTGCTTCCAAATCGTATATTGAAGCATCTGTTCTATATTTTATTGAATGTGTCAGGCTCGCATTATCATTTGTGAATACTTGCAGATTTGCAGTTGTCTTGCCTTGTTTATCTTCTACCGCATAGACAAATGAACACGCTTCAGAATTATCTATTTTATACACCTCACACGAAACCGGTTCTATAAGTTTTGCATCTTTCTCTCCATCTACAAGTTTCTTTTTCTCTGTTTGAGCCCGTTTTTGTGCAGTCTGACCGTCGCTGTCAAATACTTTTATCTGAATCCATGAGGGACTTAATGAATTGCCATTACTGCTCTCTGCAGTTAGCAGAGGCTCTCCCGTGAACCTATTACCAATTTGTGTCTGCCACTGGCTAGGATACTCTACGGAGAACTGTTCTGAATCGTTTGTAAAGTTACGCCATTTAATCTGGCTCACATCGTACTTGGCAGTCTGATTTTGAATTGGTTCGACTGGAAGCTTCTTTTCCTCTGTAGTTTCATTGACTACTGTTATGGCACCCCTAACATAGTAACTCCCAAATCCGTTGCTCCCGTCATATATGAAAGTCCCAATATCGTTTAATTTTTCTTCACGAGATTCGCCGGGAAAAATATAACTTTGGTTAAGCATTTGACCCTGATAATGATTTTCATCCGGGCTTTGACTCAACATAAACTTTTTCAGGAAGCATATTTTGCCAAATTACTGTTGTTCCCGGTTTTATTTTGATATTCTTTGGAGACACATTTCCATTTGCCGTTGTTCCTGAGGGAGTGAGTTTTATGACAACCCTATCTTCGGATGTAAGGTCCTTACTGTTTTTCGGCATAGTCGTTTTTGTAGAATTAGATTCTCCTATCGTTGATTTTAAGAGTTTTTCATTCAACTTTTCTGCTTTTGGCATCAACTTTTCAATCTGTTTTTCTGCTTTTGGCATCAACTTATCAAGTTGTTCTTCTGCTTGTCCTTCCGCTTTTTTCATTGCCTTACTCAGTTTACTTGCGTCTACTTGTGGTATTGCTATCGATGTTACTATTACTGCTATCATAAGTGTTACTACTATCATACCTATATTCAATCTTTTTTATTCACCTCTCCCTTCTGCATATACATTACCGAACTGGTCCCTTACAATTTCTACCAGCCGACTCCCCTCCAGAAACCCATTCCTAATTTCCCGCTTAATGGTATCCGTGGGACCTTATTATCCATTGCTTACTCTTTGATAAATAATTCTAAGAATAGTATGTTAAAATCGCATATATTGTACCAATAACTGCTACCGCAATAATCGTTCACAATTTATCCTTGGCTATTAATATTAATTTTTTTAGTTGCTAATTTTGTTAGTTGCCTGTAGTGTTCAAATATAATAGACATAAGGATAACATGAACCAAGACAGGTCTACAAGCCATTGTTCCAGCAACATTATAGAATCGTGAAATAGATAACATTTCGTCAAACACTTTTCTCTCCTGCTTATCTAGCAGTTTTCTGAACGGTCTCCATTTCCATATTTCCATTTCTGATGCGATTCTAAATGAAGGTATAGTTCGACCCATGAACATTATGGGCAATTATTCAATTTATAATCTAGAATACTGAGAGGGGAGGGGAATGTAAATAAGATTCAATCACAAAGTTAAAGAATCCATTGAAAGTATTTGTTGAGGAAATAATTTAGAATATCTTTATTTAATGGTAGATATATACAATAACATCGGTTTATGGTTCTTATGATTATTTGATTTATGTGCAGTTATCCAATAATAAAGCTTAATATATGATTTGGAACAATTGAGATTGTGGATAGATTAGATTCGAATCCATGTAGAAAGTTTGTAATTTGTGAAAACTGCCTCTACTCTGATAGTATATGCATGTTTTATGACGCCCATAGATATTGTGTAGAATGTTTATGTGACCATGCCTGTTGTCCCCAATGCAGCTCAGGGTATCATGCAATCATGATTGCAGACTAGTTGTCTTGGTTAACTCCATTTTGCAAGGATTACGAATAACAGACTAACATGATGTCATTAATATACTGAAACTCATTTTCTAATTATTTCGCTATACTCGATGGGTTCAAAATAAAGAATTTATAGACAGAAGGTCAGAGATAATATATGGGTGTAAGTCGGTACGTAGCAAAAGAGATAATGAAGGAAATCGGCAATCGTTCCAGAGAATTTTACGAATTTGTATTACCGCCAGTTGATATTTATGAAAATGGAACAGAACTTGTGATTATAGTAGACCTTCCTGGATTTCAAAAAAAGGATATTCAGGTAAATATCTCTAAAGATATTCTTACACTAAGAGCAAAGAGAGATATCGATATTGAATCACATACGATTCATTTTAGCCAGCGACCAAGCAGAATTGAGAAAAAGATCCCTCTTCCCTATTCAATCGCAGAAGATGATAATTCAAATAGTAAGGCAGATTATGCAAATGGCGTTTTGAAAATCAGAATACCAATATCTACAATGACAAACGTGCCCATAACTTAAATCTAAAACGACGTGACTTGGAAAAAAGGAGTCACTTCTAGCAATTTTTTTAGAAATAAAAATAGCAATTAATTCAATATCAATATGCCCTACGTAAACCTGTATTAATAGTCATATTATGGTTTATATTCTATAAATCTAGTAGTCAAAACTTGTTTGGAAGCCAATAATGTCCTAATCATGCTGATGTGGCTGGGAGAATTAACATTTTCCAGCTGGTTACTTTCCTATGGTGCAGAACATTTAGCAACGAGATTTGGTGCGAGGTTTGTTGGAAGAACATTGCTTAGTGTAGCAACTACACTGCCCGAAATTGCCATAGTTGTATATGCAGCTTCGGCCGGTTCTTATGGCATTGCTTTAGGAGCTGGTTTAGGAAGCAACATCCTAATGATGACACTGGGATTAGCAATAATGCTCTTAATTGCAACGACACGTCTTTCGAAAAAACCAATTAAAAAAATAAATGTAAGTTCATTTAAACTGGACAAAATTTTTCTGATAATTACAGCAGTAATAAGTGCAGTTTTGTTTATTGACGGATATGTCTTTGTTGATGGAATAATATTTAGTGGTTTATTCTTAGCGTACATATTTGTGGCATTTTATGAAATGAAAATAGAAAAACAGAGAGACAAGGAAAAACCTATCGAAGAGGATAGTAAAGCTTCAGATGAAAATAGGCTTTCTGGAAATCAAAAGCAGTTAATAAAGGCATGGATAATCTTCATTATAGGAACTATTGGTATTTTTATTGGTGCTGAACCTTTCATAAAGTCATTAGAACAGGTGTCCTTTGAGATAGGTGTTTCAGCAATAATACTTTCCGTGGTAATAAGCCCGATTGCAGGTGAGATGCCAGAGAAAATTTCTTTGATGCTGCTTGCCAGGAAGGGTGCTCAGGGCACGTCAATTGCTATTGCCAATGTACTGGGATCGAAGATATTAAATAATACTCTTTTACTTGCGTTTGCAGTATTTGGTGCCGCTTATTACAGTGGTTTAGGAGTAACCATAGCCCGAAGCCCAATTTTATCATTCCAAGTGGTACTAACAACAGTAGTCACATTAATTGCCGTTGCTTTATTATTCAGAAAAGAAATTGGAATAAAGACGGGTTTGATACTTTTAGGGATGTATATTGTAAGTATAGGATTGCAATTTTTTATTGCCTCATGAATTAATCAGACTATTATCACTTGGTTTAAATCTGTTAGAATCAATTTCATTTTAGGAATGATTGCTCGGAAGCGTCAACCGTATGGATCTTTTGCTTCTTCGGATTTGGTACTATTATTACGATCTCCTAACATGACGCTAATATCCGAATAAGAATGATTTCTAAAAACAGTAAGATTTAGTTTATCTCCTGGCCGTTTATTTTCATCTACATAGGATACTAAATCCTCCATATAGGTAACATTATGATTATCAACCGCAGTAATTATATCATTACCATGTTTATCACCGTATTGATCAATGGTACTGCCACGAAGACCTGCATTATCAGATGGTCCATCCTTTGTAATTGAATCCACATATACTCCCTTAAAATCTCTGCTTAAATTTTTAAAATTTTCTGTTAATTTTGATGTTAGAGTGGTTGCAGAAACTCCTAACCATGGATGTGTATAATTTCCTTTACTGATAAGAGTGGGTACTATTTTAGAAATAGTGTTAGAGGGAACCGCTAAACCTATCCCAGAAAATCCTCCAGAATCTGACAACACACCTGCAGTATTCATACCAATTACTTCTTCATGAATATTGAGCAAAGGCCCTCCTGAGTTCCCGGGGTTAATCAATGCATCAGTCTGAATCACACTTGGAATACTAAATTGTGTTCCTTCAGTTGAAATCAAACGTCCCTTTTGACTGACAATACCAAGGGACATCGAACCTGCCAATCCATACGGGTTTCCTATAGCAATAACTTGATCTCCTACTTGTACAGCAGACGAATTTCCTAATGGTAATGGACGCAGTCCTGATATATTTTGTTTAATTTTTATAATTGCGATATCATTGAATGGATCACTCCCTAAGACAGATGCTACATATCTATTACCATCTATGAAAGTGACATCTACATTCTTAGAATCATCTACTACGTGATGATTAGTAATTATTCGCCCATCCTTATCGAACACAAATCCTGATCCTAGACTTGTTACATTTTTGTCCCCGGGAACACCTGTAGAAGCTTCCTTATTTTCTCGAGTGATTTGTACTACGGATCCTTGCACGTCTTTGAAGATCTTACTACTCGAATCCGCCGTGGATTTATTTTCACTTTCTTTTTGTGCAAAAATTTCCAATTTTCCCACATGGAGCAATAGAAATGATGACATGAAAATGATGGCTATTAGAATTATAATTAGTTGATTTTTCATATAAAAAATCCACAAAAGTAATCATATAGACTTTTCTATTGATTTAGTCTGTGAATAATCTATTTTTAAACGGATATAGTATCTTAAGATAAATCCCAAGATAAAGTTGAATTTTAGTGTAAAACCCGTAATGTGATAAACAGCAATAAATTGGTTAAAAATAATAAAATTCACAAGGTATTGCTATCTCATATCGATTTTTTGGTATTTTTCACTCAGCTTTATTTTAAGTTCATCCAATTGATCCGATACCCATTTAAAAAAGCCATCAGTCATTTCCTGTGGGATATTTCTTTTTTCAGCTAGTACTAGATAGCCTTCAAAGATCTTTGCATAAACAGAATTACATACAATCATGTTTGCCAGTGCGTCTGAAACAAAATCATCGCTTTTGCTCTCTATATAATTTCGCTTAAAAAGATCTAGAAGGTTTTTGGTGCGTCTATCAATCTCATTTTGATCCATTCCATTAGTCATTGTGAATTTACTCATATGCCCACAGAAGTAACTTGGTCTTCGATTATTAAAATATTAATACATGAAATTTCTGGATTCGCGTCAAATAACTGTGGATTTCTCTGATGGAAAATGAACTAATTAAAACAGCAGTTTAATATAATTAGTAATTTCACAATTTTTGATGTTTAATCGGATTATTTCATTTCTCCCAAGTGCAACAGAAATTATCTACTTGTTGGGATCTCAGGATTTATTATTTGGAGTCACCGATCAGTGTAATTATCCTGCCGAAGCAAAGAACAAACCTCAGGTCATAAGGTCTGTTTTCGATTCAGAATCAATGACAAGTCTTCAAATCGAAGAGAAAATACAGCAACTTTCGCGATTCCAAAATGATTTTTTTATAATAAATTATGATCTGCTAAAAAAAATACAGCCGGATCTTATTATTTCTCAGGAATTGTGCGATGTATGCTCACCTCATAAAAAAGAAACGTACGATGCGATTCAATTCTTGGACAATAAACCTCATAGTCTTGTTCTGGATCCGCATACCGTGGATGATATAATGCAAAATATTTTGGAAATTGCTAAAACCATTGGGAAGGAGACAAATGGCTCACAGATTAAAGATTCTTTGACGAAAAAAATCGAAAAGATCTCTACTACTAACAAGAGTAATAGACCAAAGGTGATTTGTCTGGAATGGTTCGATCCATTCTACATTTGTGGACACTGGGTTCCTCAAATGGTTGGAATTGCTGGAGGAATTAATGGAATTAGCAAGATTGGCGAGAGGTCTCGTAAAATAGACTTAAGCCAAATAGCTAAATTCGATCCTGATATAATGATTCTTTCTCCTTGTGGATTCGATCTTCATAAGGTATTGCAAGAATACGGTTCATTACAAAAAAATAATCAATGGAATTCACTTAGAGCTGTTCAAAATGATATGGTCTTTGCGGTAGATGCTCCCTCATATTTTAGTAGACCTAGTCCAAGGATTATTATGGGTATTGAGATACTTGCCAAAATTATTAATCCGGAATCCTCTGTAAATTTAGAAGTTCCACCAAACTCCTACAGTAGATTGAAAAAGAATCCTAGTAAATGTTAAAGGAAAAACATTTATTGTTAGGTCAGAGAAACCTCAATGTATACGTCGTCAGGAATTTTAAGTCTCATCAACTGTCTGATTGATCTATCATCTGCTCCTAAGTCAATTACCCTCCTATGAATTCTTAGTTCATATTTATCCCACGTGTTAGTGCCTTGTCCACAAGGTGATTTTCTAGTAACGACTTTCATTTTTTTAGTGGGAAGTGGATGTGGCCCTTTAAATTTAATCCCATTTTTTTCTCCAATACCCTTTATCTCTTGACATATATTTTCGAGCATAACAAGATTAGTACTAGTTAATTTAATACGCGCTTCCTGAGTCATTAATTGGACTCACTTCTTGGTGCTCGGGTCGTATTTTTCTACAATAGATTTAACGACACCAGCAGCTATTGTTGTTCCCATATCTCTCAGTGCAAATCTGCCAATTTCTGGAAATTCTTTGAAAGTTTCTATAGCCAATGGCCTAACAGGTTTTATCCTCACAATTGCTGCGTCACCAGTTTTTAGAAACTTTGGTTTTTCTTCAACAGCTCCACCTGTTTTTGGATCAATTTTTGCTACAAATTCAGATAAGGTAGCAGCCACCTGTGCGGTATGGGCATGAAGTACGGGAGTATACCCCGGAGCCATTGCTGTAGGATGATGTATAATTATTATTTGTGCCTCTATTTCTCTTACAGCATTGGGTGGACTAGCTACGGGCCCGATTACATCTCCACGCTTGATTGACTTTTTATCTACACCTCTCAAATTAAATCCAATATTATCACCAGCTTCTGCGGAATCCATCTGAGTATGATGTGTTTCTATTGATTTGACTTCTCCAGTCACACCAGATGGCATTACAATGACTTTGTCATTTGCCTTTAGAACTCCTGTTTCGATCCTGCCAACTGGTACTGTCCCAACACCCGTTATGGAGTAAACATCTTGGATTGGTATCCTAAGTGGTTTCCCTATAGGTTTTTCTGGGGGTTCGAAAAGATCGAGAGTTTCATTTAAAGTGGGTCCTTTGTACCAAGGCATGTTTTCAGATTTCTTGACTAAATTATCGCCTTTCCAACCTGAAACAGGTATAAAGCTTATTTTTGAAACATTATAGCCTACTAACTTTAACATTTTTTCAACAGTTTCTTTGACTTCATTGTAACGCGCTTCTGAATATCCAGAATCATCCATTTTATTCAATGCAACTACGATTTGCCCTACACCAAGCGTCCTTGACAAAAATGCATGCTCTCTTGCCTGTCCTCCAGGATCAGTAGCTGCCTCGGTCTCTCCTGGCTTTACGGATACCACAAGAATGGCTACATCTGCTTCCGATGCCCCAGTTATCATATTTTTGATAAAGTCTCTATGACCAGGAGCATCAATTAAGGTGTAAAAATATTTAGGCGTTTCAAATTTTTGAAAAGCTAAATCTATTGTAATTCCTCTTTCTCTCTCATCCTTTATGCTATCTAATACCCAAGCGTACTTGAAAGTATCACCTTTTCCAGTTTCTTCAGATTCCTTAGCAAAAGAATCAATGGTTCTTTGATCGATCACACCCATATCTACTAACAAATGACCAACAATAGTTGATTTACCATTATCAACGTGACCCACAACGACAAGATTCATGTGGGGTTTTTTACTTGCACTCATTAGATTAAAAGCGATAATAGGGCTTTATTTGTATTTCGTTAAATACAATACGATCTTGTTGGTCCAATACAGATTCATTAGTTACTAGTCGAGGTACTATACAAAATGTTCTAACGATCAATTTGCAAATTCTATAAATTCTATGGCCTGTCATAATCATCTTCAATTCTTACAATATCGTTTTCATCAAAGCTACCATAAGAAATTTCTAAAACAATACAAACAGAATCGATCGCTTGAATTCTATGCTTCGCACCCGATGGAATTATGATACTGTCACCTTCATTCAGGGAAGATTGTTCGTTCTGCACTTCTACCGTAGCAGAACCCTTAACTATTTTCCAAAATTCCTTTCGCTTGTTGTGATATTGAAGACTCAATCTAGAACCAGGCTTTATGTAAAGTAGTTTTACGGTGCATCGTTCATTCTCATTGAATTTTTCAAATGATCCCCATGGGCGTTCTTCCGAATAAACTTCCACAAAAAAACAATGGAAAAGTATAATTTAATTATTGTCATATTATTTATAGTAAAAAATATACAACAGTTATTTTAATTTACAATTATTGCCAAAATCTTCAATGTGTATTTGCAATAATCATGGCGATTGCAAAGGATTGATAATGGATGAAAAAAAGTTAAAAAATTTTTGTTCCTGTAATTGTCATGATAGCAGTTATCAACTCATCCGAAACTCAATTGCATTTAATAATATTGAAAATGCTAGCAGTTATGGCATGAACCAAAATATGGATTACTAATTCATGGTTCTAAAATCAACACATTAATCTGACGATCTACAAATTAAATGAAAGTTATGTCGTAAGTTAATTCAAATAGGTGATTTAACTAAAAGGAAATTTTGGTTATTCTACAAAATATTATTTAATTATATATCTAATTTTAGGAACAGTTTAGCTACTGCACGGAGATAAGGATTTTCTTTCCATCTATTTCAACTTCTTTATATTCGATGTCCTCTAATTTGTCAGGGGTTATGATTACCTTTTTTACTCTGACGTAGTACGCCAATTCGTTTTTATAATTTTCAAGTGATAATGAATCCTCTGGATCTAATTTTGATATATAGGCAAAGGCCAGTATGTCTGTGGGAACAAAGCCCCTTTCCTTTCTCAATTGTTGTATATTTCTCGCAATATCCTTCACAAGACCCATCGATATCAATGTGCTATTTCTAGTAGTATCAATAAACACAGCAATATCCTTCTGCTCTGATTCCACCATTATGTATGGTGTTTTTCCATCATAGCTAAATTCTACATCATCTTTTGACAGTTCAATTTCACCAGATGAATATTTTAAATTGAAATTTCTTTCTGACATTAATTGCGCAAACAAATCAGCATAGTCAATTTTCCCAAATGCATTGAGGGCATTCTTTAGGTCGTTCTTTAATCGAGGAGCAATTTTATTTATCCTAGGCTTCGCATTTACGGTAACAAGATTCTCCGTAAATAGAGAATTAACCTTTTCAAAAAAATTACTAAAATTTATTATCTTGATGTCGATATATATTGTATTGAGTTGCTTCTTTAATAATTCTGATAACTCATTTGATTCTAGAAAAGCTTTATCTTGAGTGCAAATAACAACCTTATTAACAGGCCATCTTCTTTTAAGTTTCGCCTTCATTCTGCCTGCGTTAACTAAAGAAATAATTTCTTTTGACTTGTCAACAGCTTCTTCAATTTTATTATTTATCAATTTACTGTTAAAGTTTGGCCAAGATTCAAGTAAAACGACATCTTTGTTCTTGAAACAGAGCAAATACAAATTATTTGTGATGAAAGGACAATACGAATGAAGAATGATGTCAATTTGTGATAAAGTATACCCAAGTACTGCATATATCACGTGTCTTCGTTCTATAGTTTCCATATTGTCATCCCATATATCATCCCTAGTCATAGGAACGTAAGTTTGGCTGAGATTATTAATTATGAATTCTTCTAAAACTTTAGCGCCTTCGTTAAATCTACAAGAATCTAGTGATGCTGTTACTGTTGTGATCAACGATTGTAATTTCGATAAAATCCAGGCTTCAGTCAGAGTAAAAAATTTACTTTTTACGACAGAATTAATGTCTATCTTTTTAGTATCAAATTTATCGTAGGTACTATTCTGAATTAAGTAGACATGTAGATAATAGAGAGTACTTAGCACCTGGTATGGCCTAGAAGACATTTCACTCAAGCTAAAGTTTAAAGAATCAATAGGAGAAGACTTCCACATAAAATAAAATCTTATTGCGTCAACCGAGTTTTTAACCAAGAGATCATTTGCGTCTAATACATTGCCTAGGCTTTTACTCATTTTATTTCCTTTTTCATCTAAAATATGCCCCTGAAATAGAAACGATTCAAAAGGTGATTTACCTTCATTTTTCATTATTACATTTTCCATAAGTAATGTATATGCCCACCCCCTTGTTTGATCTATTCCTTCCGTAAGAAATGCAGCAGGTATTAGGTATTCGTATTCCTCATCCGAAAATGATGCATAAGGTGAAGCGCCACTATTGTGCCAAGTATCAAGAACAAAAGATTCTCGAATCATATGGTTGTTACATTTTGAACAATTAATCACGATATTATCGATCCATGGTCGATGCAATTCAAATTGTTCTCCATCAGGTAACTTTGATGCCCTCTTGATTATTTCATCCCTAGAAAACAACGGTTCTTTCAAGCCGCATTTACTACAGGTCCATATTGGAAGAGGAGTTCCCCATACTCTTTCTCTTGATATGCACCACGGTACCTGTTCCTTTATTATTTCCAAATATCTATTTTTTGGAGATTCAAAAAAGAAATTGACATTTGAAGCAGCAGTAATTGGCTTATCCCCAAGTTTATCAATCATGTAAAAATATTCTCGTCTCGCAAGCCAAACAACCTTGTGATTTGAACGCCAACAGGTTGGGTACTGATGTTTGATTCTCCCTAACTTCAAATAGGCTCCGGCTTCTTTCATTTTTTCGACTACCAAAAGATCTGAGTCACGCACGAACTGTCCATTAAATATACCTGCTTTCTCAGTGAATTCTACTCTATCATTAATGGGTACAAATATCGGAACATCACGTTTGACAGCTATATCAAAATCCTCTTGACCATTGGCAGGAGATAAATGCACTAATCCACTTCCAGTACTGGCATCAACGAAATCTTCTGCTACTACAAAATGTATCTTGTCCTCATCGCTTAGTTCTTTGAGCCCTGGAATTAATCCCAATAGTGGATGTATGTACTTCATCCCGTCAAATTCTACACCCTTAACTACCTTCTCAACTGTAAAATTCTCAATATGAAGATCATTCATCAAATAGTTTAACCTGTCGTACCCCACAATCCACCTTTCATTTTTGAGTGAGACGTAAGCATAATCAGCCTTAGGATTAACGCCGATCAACTCATCGGTAACTAATGTAAATGGCATAGTTGTCCATACAATTAAGAAAGTGTTTTCGTCCATTAGTCTCATCTTGTAATAAAAAGATGGATCCTCTAGGATTTTGTATCCTTGATTGACTTCTGCATTACTCAGTGAAGTCTGACATGATGGACAATACGCAACTACTCTAAACCATTCTTTAAGTATACCCAGATTCCATGCCTTCTTTAGCACTTGCCATTCCCTTTCTATGTAGTTATCAGTGTAAGTCCAATACGCCCTATCATAATCAAACGAAATTCCAAGGAGGCGATCGACTTTGATCCACTTTTCCGCATTGTTTTTGATTAGCTCCTTACATGCTTCTACAATCTTAGTAATGCCAACTTTTTTGATATTGTCGGCTTTACTTCCGGTTAATCCCAGATTTTTTTCTGCCTGTAATTCAACAGGCAAACCTTGTGTGTCCCAACCCGCACGGAATACGACCTTATATTTCTGCAGAGTTTTGTATCTGAACCATACATCCTTGATGATACGCCCTCTAAGATGACCTACATGTGGTTCACCGTTAAGCGTAGGTGGGCCCTCAACATAACCAAGTATTTTTTTGAATGATGATAGCTCTTTATCGATTAATGATTGCTGATCAATATGATTAAGGTATGAATTGACCTGAAATTCAATTTCCTTTGGATCATATTTGGCTACTAACTTCATTAATGCCAACGTCAGTTCTTTTCACTCTTTTATAATTTTATCAAATATCTATCCTGAATAGTTCACCTTTGAAAAACATCAGTTATTCTAAAAGGTAAATTCAATTATGGTATTCTGAACCTTTTCGAATATAAATAGCGCTTAACAAGAAAATAACATGATAACAAATCAAAAAATCGCTTCTATTAAACAGACGCCCGATCAGTGTATCGTGATGGTGGAAATCCCTAAAGGCAGTAATATAAAATATGAATACGATACGGAAAGTGGGTTCATCGTAGTAGACAGGAAGTTGTTTACTGCGATGTATTATCCATGTAACTATGGATTTATACTGAATACACTTGAGAAAGATGGAGACCCCATTGATGTACTAGTTCTCGGTGAAACGCCATTTGCACCGTTATCTCTAATAAAAGTAATACCCATAGGCGTACTACAGACTGAAGATGAGGAAGGTCATGATTCAAAAATAGTAGCCATACCGACATCGAAAATTGATCCTAGTTTTTCTACCGTTAGTGATATCAAAGATGTGCCACAGCATTTGAAGGAACAAATAAAACACTTCTTTGAACACTACAAAGAATTGGAGAAAGGCAAATTTGTAAAAATTTTAGGATGGGAAGGAAAGCAATTGGCCATAAAAAAAATATCAGATGCCATAAACAGCTATAAAAAACAAAAGGAAAATTAAAGTGCTTTAAACTGCTCGCTCCATCTCAAGTATGCCCGGATCATGTACATACTTACACTTGGTCTTCTCATTTTTAGAATTTCTTTAAAATCAGATTCAGTTATAGATCTAGTATATGCGTCACTGTCTAATCCCTTCCCGCTTTGGAATAACTCATCTACAACACGCAATTGAACAGATTGACATATATCCTTTATATCACTCCCGCTATGGCCGTCCGTTAATTTTGCAAGATCCTCAATTTTCAATGAAGACTCCATTTGTAATTTTTTTGTGTACTGACCAAATAAGTGGGTTCTGGAAGCCCTGTTTGGAAGCGAGACATAAATCCTTTTTTGAAACCTCCTAAGAAAACCTGCTTCCAAACTCCATGGTTTGTTTGTTGCACCAATGACATACAACTTTGATTCTCGCGATTTTCCATTTATCCCATCCATTTCTGTAAGGAATTGATTTTTGACTCTAACTTCACCTCCAACTTCGCTGTTTCTATTACCCAAGAGTGAGTCTATTTCATCTACAAAAATAAGAACAGGAACACCTTCATTATCATGTAACTTGCGAGCCATAGAAAATAATTTTGAAACATTTTTTTCTGCCTCACCGAGCCATTTACTCATCATTGAAGCGGCATCGACATTAATGAAATAACCATCGATTTCCGCTGCTGCTGCTGCTGCAAGTAAAGTTTTTCCACAACCCGGCGGTCCAAATAATAAAATCCCTCTCGCCCAGCCTAATGGCAGTAAATCGGGCCTGATAGTTGGATAAACTATTGATTCTCTCATAGCCCTCTTTGCATCTTCCAAACCAATTACTTCATTCCAAGATACCTTTGGTTTGTCAGTCATCAATAACTCTTCAAAGTCCAAATTATATCCTCCCTTCGGCTCAATCTTTCTCTTTGCTGACTGCATGTTGTTCAGAATTGAATTAGTGGGATTTGCTGGTTTCTGATCAAATTGTCCAGCCTTAATAGTATCAGAATCGTATAATGGATTTGACATCTGTAGTGCTTTGATTCTATTTTGATAAGAACTTGCTCGTTCCATGTAAATTTTATTCAATTTATAATCAGGATAGATTTGTACTAACTTCACTAATGCTTCAACAGCTCTCTGATAGGCACTTATTGCTTGCCCATTGGAACCCTCCGAATCTAATCTAATTGCCTCAGCAGCATACTTGCTGGCACTATTCTCTAGTTCCTGTGGAGCTAAACTCATATATTCATTAAAGTTCAGAGCATTTCTTTGAATTACTGCATTGTGAATCTATATTGTGCAAGGAACAAAATAAATTGAACAAAGAGTAGGAAAAATTATTATACTTTTATCCATAAGAATAAAAAATATATCGTATTTGTCTCAAATTACTATTTTGTCATTAGTACAAACTTGTTTTGAATAATAAATTCAACACTTTGGAATTTGAGCCAGTTATCAATTAATGAGAAAGCCTAGGAAAATATCGTCTGCTTTATAACATGATGCATTTCCAGCTTTACATTTTTTTTTGTTTTGTCCAATCAAATTGACATCTTGATTTACGTCTAAATATAAAAAAAAGTGCATATGATTAAACGTCCTAATGATATACCAAATTATCTTGATCTAGTAGCGAATCTAGAAGAATTTGGGCTATCAAAATATGAATCTATGGCATACATAACGTTAGTGTCAAGAGGAACTTTAGGAGCCAGTGAGATAGCTTACTATTCAAATCTTCCTAGAACAAAGATTTACACAACTCTAAAAAAATTAGAAAGAAAAAAACTATCTACAATTTCAAGTCAAAAACCAATGATAGCATCTGCTACACCGCCTAGTGAGGCCTTTGGAGAAATTATTACATTGCAAGAAAGAAGATTGGCGAGCATGCGTAGCATTTTAAATAGTCTGAAGAAATTGAGAGAACAGGACAAAAAATCGTATGAAGAAAGAAAATATTTGATTCTAGAGCCTAATGTAGTGGTACAAAAAATTGAAGAGTTGATTTCATCAGCCAAATCAAACATAGATTTGATTCTAGATTCATGGGGACGAAATGTAGTTTTTCAATGTAAAACTTCTTTATCAGAGATCGCCAGGAAAGGAGTAAAAATCAATATGCTACTTGGAATCGAATCTATTTACAAGGATAGTGCCGTAACGTTCCCAAACGGAGTAGAAATTAAGTCGGATAATGTTACTGGGAATATATTAATTTTCGATTTCAAAAAAATTGTTTTTATCGATAGCACTAATGGAAAAGCCTCATTGATATTCACTGCAGATCCTTTCGGTTTATCATATATCAAATTATTTGATGAAAAATGGAAAAAAGCTCTAAGAATAAATCCCGGCATGCTGACTAATAAAATTCCAAAAGAAGCATTAACCTTACACAAAATGGTAGAAAACGAACTTTCACAGATTTTACTTGAGCTATCAATCAAGCACGATGATAATTATACATTCCTAATCGATGAGATTGAAAAATTTGGCAACGAGATAAATTGCAAAAGTATTGAGGAAATTGTAAGTATCATAGATTATGCTCTAAGAATAAGCTATTCAGGTTATCTAAAATACGAGAGCCATAACAACATGTTACAGCTTCATTTTGATTCAAAAGAAAAGTCAGCTGTACCTTGGGCATTAATTATTATGGCTTATATTAAGAAGTTTGGAAATGATGCTAAAATCATTTATGACCACAGGGAAATGAAAGCAAATACTATATACATAAAGCTCTTGTATCCAAGCTTGATTCATGTAAATTAAACATTACTAGATATAGTATTCATCGATTAAATTTGATTTCTCGTAATCTTTGTATCTATAAGTTTTTTATATCGGACTCGCAATTTGTTACCACAAATTGAACAAATTGATATTGCTGAAGGATATCCCCTGCCACAACTACTACAAAACTTGGTCCATTTTCTTGTCTCTCTAATGCCTTTTGTTCCCAAATTGAGTAATCCTATCGACATAGTTTTTGCTAAATTGCAGAGTGCAAAGTCATCGGTAACTAGCGTTACATTGTAATCCTTCGCGAGGGCAAGAATTGAAATATCAGCGTCAGTAAGTCGGGTCTCGCCTGTTTGTTTTGCCACAGTTTTAACCAATTTTACTATATTATTGGTGGGCTCAAATATCATGATTCTCTTGCTTAATACCAGACTCTCCAAACTTGAAAGTTTGTTTTGAATGTGGGATATCTCTTCAAATACCAATCCTGTAGTAATACAAGTACAGCTAGAATGCAAATGAAATCCTTGATAAAATGCTGTTGCGTCCAACGCAAATTTCGATTCTGTCCTAGAATCCAAGTTTTTCAATCTGTCTTACTCCCCTTTTACCAATGCGTAGGAATACTCCGTCATATGGATATTTAGAAATTGTGATATTATTTTTTGATCTGGAATCAAATACTTGTTGGCCATCAATAATTATTTTGGAACTGTCAGTCGAACTGATAACAATATCCTCAGGTTCAAGAATTAATGCAGGTGTTTTATTAACTGGAGCAATAGGTAATATCATAACACAATTCATATTTTCATGAACTATAGGTCCACCCAATGAAAGAGCATGCCCGGTTGACCCTGTTGGCGTAGAGATTATTACTCCGTCCATTTTTTGTGATAATGGATAATCAAATACGTTAATAGTAATTGTAGGAGTCTTGGTCAAATTTGTTCTTGTTATAACTACATCATTTAGGGCAGCGCCAATCATTTTACCATCAACATGTGCCTGTATTCTTAGCCTTTTATCATAAAAATAATTTTCATTGAAAATATCATGCAGCTGCTGTTCAATAGGTTTTGTATTTGCTTCTGCCAAAATCCCTCTGGTTCCTCCGATGTTTAGGCTGAAAACTGGGGTACTCTTTCTTATCATTCTAAATGCACGAAGAGTAGTACCATCTCCACCTATTGCAAAAACTAGATCAAGATCAGTATTCATAAGTTCTGCAGGTTCAACCTGATAAATATTATTGACATCTAAAGGTTCTAATGAGGATACTTTGATCTTTTTTTCGTCCAATGATTTTGCGATGTATCGTGCAGCATCCCTTGCTAATGTATTTTTGATTTTTGTAATAATAGCAGCTCTATTGATCTGAAGCACCAATTAACAAGTTAGTTCCAAGCATGACTTAAATGCATTTTTATCCGTTATTATGTTATCCACACGAATAAATATCCTCTAATTATTTCGTTTTATGGGCCGATAGCTCAGCTTGGCGGAGCGTTCGACTGATAATCGAAAGGCCGAGGGTTCAAATCCCTTTCGGCCCATCCCGTAAACTTCATGAATCCAGTTATTTACAACATGTTTCTCGGAAAAATGCCATATCAAAAAAATAAACTAGATAGTAGATTCCATATCCTCACTCATAAATCTAATAAATGATCAAAGGTTCATCGGTTAGCAAATTAAGTTAAGGAGTTGTGACATTCCTCTTTTGCCCATTCAATGAGTGATGTCAATTCAGTTGTACTATAATCAACATCAAGTTGCTGTGATACCTGCAAGAGATCGTTGTTCGTATATATGGCTATTCTTAAATCATTTTCAATCTTCTTTTTTAATGTTTTTATTGTATTAGACAGGAATTTCAGGGTATTTGCATTAAAAGAGAATATCATGATCGCAGATAGTCCATTCACATTTTTTAATTTCTTAGTAATAAGCCTCTGAATGTCAATATCAAAAAATGGATCTATCTTATTTTCAACATTTCCCAAATACAATGAATTCCAACCCATCAAATGCAATATTACAGAGGCGATCTTTGCTTGGTAAGTAGCCTCTTCTGATCCAGAAACGATTATTGAATAGGCTTTTAACTTTGGAGTATCTATTGTAGAAACGAATTTTGTCATCAATGCAAGGTCTAGAGCAGTAGTAGAAATTAATAATTTCTCACTTTCACTTATTTTACCTCTGTCGTACATATCATTTAATATATTCAAAGTTGGTAATATAATATCAAATAGAATTCTCTCTTTTGATATCGTTGAAAATAATAAATTTGAAATTATGCTTATTGCTTGTGATTCATTTCCTTGAACCAGACAATCTAAAAATTTTTGTTGTAAATTGTGAAGATTTAGAGGAAATTCAATGTGTGGAGCGTCCTTATCCAGATACCATACATTAACTGTTCCAATTTTTTTTTTCTAATTAATCCTTGTGTAAGCAATAGATTCAAATATTTTGTTAGGGTCATTCGGTTTATTCTGGTCTTAGATGCTAGTTCAATTCCAGAGAGACCAGCGTAATTTTGAGATAAGGCAGAAAATACCTTTTGTTTTACCTCTTCGAAATTATACCCATAATGCATATAGTGATATTGATCAAGTATGTTTTAATAGTTTTCATTTCTTGAATGCCACTTTCAACGTTAACCAAAAAATATAAGTCTATTCTTATATCGGTTGCATTAGTAATGTCCAACAAAAAAGTTGTTTTAGCTTTCTCTGGTGGATTGGATACATCAGTGTGTGTAAAATATCTTCAAAGCAAACATAACATGGACGTCATTACCGCCACCATTGACTGTGGGCAAGAGGATGATTTTGATAAAATTAGAAAAAAATCAAAAAATCTTGGTGCTATAAGGCATGTTAATATTGATGCAAAAAAAGAATTCGTAGAAAGATATGTCAATAGATCAATAAAGGCAAATGGTCTTTACCAGGGAAAGTACCCTCTTGCAACTGCATTAGCACGTCCTTTAATTGCAGATAAAATAATGAAGGTAGCCACACAAGAAAATGCAATTGCAGTGGCACATGGATGCACAGGCAAAGGAAATGATCAAGTTAGGTTTGATATTGCAATGTCATCCATAGATCCAGGTATCAAGATTATTGCTCCGATAAGGGAATTGAATCTTACACGGGATCTCGAAATGAAATACGCAAAAAAAAATAATATTCCGCTTAATGAAGAAATTAAAGAGTATAGTACTGACGCGAATGTGTGGGGAAGAGCTATAGAAGCAGGAATTTTAGAAGACCCTTGGGCAGAACCTCCTGAAGAAATTTTTATGTTGGTTAAAAATAATAATATTCCTGCTGAGTATTTGGAGCTAGAATTTGAGAACGGAATTCCGATAGGAGTTGACAATCGAAAAATGAGTCTAACGGACGTAATTACATATTTGAATATCAAGGCGGGCAAACATGGAATTGGTGTGATAGACCATATAGAAGATAGAGTTGTTGGGATAAAGACTAGGGAGATATATGAAGCCCCAGCCGCACATACTATTATAGTAGCTCACAAAGATTTGGAACAACTAGTTTTAACCAAACATGAATTACGGTTTAAACAGATCGTGGATGATCAGTGGAGTTGGATGGTCTATTCTGGATTATGGTTCGATCCTCTTAGAGAGGACTTGGATAGATTTATAGATGCAACTCAAAATAGAGTTACAGGTAAAGTTAAAATGAAATTGCAAAATGGATCCCTAAGAGTAGTTGGAAGAAAATCTAAAAATTCACTATACAGACACACGCTGGCAACTTATGCTTCAGACTCTATATTTGATCAAAACCTTGCAAAAGGTTTTATAGAGTTATGGGGGATGGAAACAGTTATTGCTAATAGATTATCAAAGAATTCACCTACAAAGAGTAAGAGAGAAATGAAGGAATGAAAAAAGAGTGTAAGGACTGTGGGGCTGAACTGACTATACCTCAGGACTCTATGGTTGGAGAAATTATAACATGTCCAGATTGCGGCACCGATTTTGAAATCGTATCAAAAAATCAGGATGCTGTTGACATGAGGGAAGCAGAATCAGTCGGAGAAGACTGGGGACAATAGTTGATCAGAATATGCATAATATATGATAAACTAAGATTTGAAGAAAAAAAAATTTACAGTAAGATCAAGGAAAAAGGGCTTGACGCTACTCTAGTTGATGGAAAATCAATAATATTTGATACTGAGTCAAGTAATCGGGATCCCGTATTTGGTGACATAATATTGCAGCGTGTGATTAGTTATACTAGAGGTTTACACTTAACTTATTGTCTAGAGCAAATGGAATTACCTATTGTAAACTCATTTAATGTAAGCGAAATCTGTGGAAATAAACTAATCACCTCTATGGTTTTAAAAAAGAACGACGTACCGACGCCCAGAACTACTTTTGCTTTTAGCACTGAATCAGCAAGAGAGTGTATGAAAAATTTAGGATATCCACTTGTAGTTAAACCGATTATTGGTTCCTGGGGCCGCGGTGTCTACCAAATTAAAGATCAATCCATGGCTGAAATGTTGTTGGATACAAGACAAGATAATGATAATTCATATTCTAGAATTTATTATCTTCAGGAATTAATAGATCGTCCTTCACGAGATATTAGATGCATTGTAATAGGAGAAGAAATCGCTGCATCCGTCTATAGATATTCATCAGAAAATGAGTGGAGAACTAATGTAGCGGTTGGCGGTAGAACAGAAGAAGCCCATTTGACTTCAGAATTACAAGAAATTGTATTAAAAGCATCAAATGCTATCGGTGGAGGTATTTTAGGTGTTGATCTCATGGAAGACAAGGAAAGAGGATATTTAGTGCATGAAGTAAACAATACTGTGGAATTTAGAGGGGCTTCAGCTGTATGTAAATCTGACATTGCCGGAGCTATGACTGATTATCTCCTAAAGATGTCTACGAAATAGATTTGTATTCTAATTTAGACGCAGTTTCTTGTCTGAATTGGACAGTTGGCTGTCATATCCTAGATAACAAAATTCATAAGATGTCATAGTAGAAATTTCGGTAAAGGAAGAAATTGGTATGAAAGTGGGAGTAGTTGGCGCTTCAGGATATGTCGGTGGTGAACTTATACGGCTATTAGTAGTTCACCCAGATGTTGAATTAAGTGTTTTAACATCTAGACAGAATGCAGGAGAATATGTTCATAGAATACATCCCAGTCTAAAGGGCTTCATAAATCTCACGTTCTCACCCATGGAATTGGACAAGTTAGTAAATCAATGCGATTTGATATTTGTATCGGTTCCTCATGGTAACGCGTTGAATATCGTTAAGGATCTTTATAGTACTGGAATAAAGATAATTGATCTGTCGGCAGATTTCCGTCTGAAGAATGCAAATGACTATGTTAAATGGTATGGATGGGAACATCCATTTCCTGATTTACTATCTAAATCTGTTTACGGTATACCAGAAATACACAGAAATAAAATCAAAGAAGCACAGTTAGTTTCCTGTCCTGGATGTATGGCAGTAACATCAATTTTGGCATTAAAGCCATTGATGGAGAATAAATTGATTGACACTAGTCATATAATAGTGGATAGTAAGATAGGATCTTCTGGTGCAGGCGCGACTGATGGTATGGGTACTCATCATGCAATGAGGTACGGGGTAATCAGACCATACAAACCTTCCAAACACAGACACACGGGTGAAATAGAACAAGAATTAAGCATTCTATCGGGTGAAAAAATTAAGGTAAGTATGAGCCCTCATGCTGTAAATCTGGTTAGAGGAATATTAACAACAAATCATGTATTTCTTAAATCACCAATGTCAGAAATTGAGCTATGGAAGGTTTATAGAAACTCGTACAAAGAAGAACCGTTCATTAGATTAATAAGAGACAAAAAAGGACTCTATAAATTCCCAGATCCTAAATTTGTGGTGGGTTCCAATTTCTGTGACGTTGGTTTTGATATCGATGAAAATACTGATCGTATTGTGGCTCTCTCAGCTTCTGACAATTTGATGAAAGGTGCTGCGGGCTCTGCCGTACAGAATATGAATCTTATGTGTGGGTATGATGAGACCCATGGATTAAAGTACACACCCTTAACACCGGTATGATAGTCATAAAGTTTGGTGGAAGTGTCCTTTATGACTTGCATCCATCAATAATTGAAGATATACGTCAAATTTCATTAAACCAAAAAATGGTGCTAGTTCATGGAGGAGGTAAAGAAGTAACCAATATAGCCACAAAGCTTGGAAAAGAACAGAGATTTATTGTTTCTCCCAGTGGTATAAGAAGTAGGTACACCGATAAGGAAACAGCTGAAATTTACACGATGGTAATGTCTGGAAAAATTAATAAGATAATTGTCAGGATGCTGGTAGAAGCAGGAATAAGAGCGGTGGGAATTTCTGGAATAGATGATAACATATTAAAGGCGATAAGAAAAACGAAATTGACCGTGTTAAATGAAAAAGGACGCAAAATGATTATCGAAGGAGGATATACTGGGAAAATTAGTTCTGTTGAAACCTCACTCTTGAACACCCTAACTGATGGCGGTTATTTGCCGGTAGTATCACCTGTAGCACTAAGTGAGAACTATGAATATTTGAATGTGGATGGAGATAGAGCTGCAGCTTATATAGCTGGAAATTTGAAGGCGGATAAAGTAATTTTTCTAACCAATGTAAATGGTTTGCATTTGGATGACAAACTGGTAAAAAATCTTACCAGTAGTCAAGCAAAAGAATACCTGCCAAAGATAGGGTTTGGAATGGAAAAAAAGATATTGGCAAGCACAGAAGCCTTAATGCTAGGGGCTAAAGAAGTGATAATATCATCAGGTAAAGTATCCAATCCAATTACCTGTGCTATAAATCATGTGGATTGTACGGTGATTTCAAATTGATTCTTAATGAAGAAGACTCTTATTTGATAAATCTGTATCAAAGATTTCCTGTTACTATTGAAAGGGCACAAGGCGCAACAATATGGGATACTGATGGAAAGGAATACATCGACTGTATGGGTGGCTACGGCGTTGCTATCATAGGGCACTGCAATAAAGATGTTATAGACGCAATAACTCTGCAAATGAACAAGCTCATGGTCTGTCATATGTCTACCTATAATAACAGTAGACTTCAGTTTCTGTCAAAGTTAAAATCTATAGCGCCAGATAATCTAAGCAAAATTTTCTTTAGTAATAGTGGTGCTGAATCAATTGAGGCGGCATTAAAATTCGCACGAAAATTTTCACAAAAAACTGGAGTTGTATCTATGTATGGTGGTTACCATGGAAAAACCTTTGGTGCATTGTCTGTGACGTACAATTCTAAATACCGTAAATCGTTTAGTCCCTTGTTAGAGGGAGTAAAATTTGTTCCTTTTGGAGATATATCATCACTTACTGTTGCTATTGATGAGAGTATTGGGACTGTAATTATCGAACCAATCCAAGGAGAATCAGGAATAATTATGCCTCCAGAAGGCTATGTGAGAGCAGTACGAGAAGTATGTACTGAAAAAAAATTAGTATTGATCTTTGATGAAATACAGACTGGGCTTGGGCGAACCGGAAAAATGTGGGCAGGTGAAAATTGGAGTGCTGTTCCTGACATAATGTGTATTGCAAAAGGTATAGCGTCTGGGATTCCTACAGGCGTAACATTTGTCAAAGAAGAAATAGCCAACTGTATGCACTTGGGGGAACATTCTTCAACATTTGCTGGAAATCCAATTGCATGTTCAGCAGGTAGTGCTACAATAGACACAATAATAAAGGAAGATTTAGTAACTAAGGCCTCAGACACAGGGACGTATTTTAAAGAGAAACTTATTGAATTGAAGGATAAACATCCCATCATAAGAGATGTTAGAGGCTTGGGCATGATGCTTGCATTAGAATCACGATTTGATGTAAGAGATATATTGATGGACGGCATAAAAAATGGACTTTTGATGTTATACTCTGGAAGAACAGTAATACGACTCCTTCCGCCTTTAGTCATGAAGAAAGAGCAGGTGAGTAGAGCTGTTGAAATAATGGATGAGATCTTAAGTGTTGAGGAGAAGAGGCGCAATGTCAAAAGATAATGATCTTGATCAGAGAATCCTTGAGATCTTGCGAATGGATTCTAGAAAATCATTTGTAGACATAGGAAAAGAGTTGGGTCTTTCGGAATCTGCAATAAGACGAAGGATTAAGAATCTGATTGACGACGGTTCAATCTCTAGATTTACAATTGAAGAAAATGCAAGGAAAAAAACCAGCGCCATAACATTACTTTCCGTAAGCTCTACTACCGACACAAACTCAGTAGCTTCTAAACTTCAAAGCATTGCTGGGGTCAAGGTTATTTATGAAATAACTGGTCAATATGATATCGCAGTAATCATATCAGCCAACTCAATAAACGAAATCAACAGCAGTATAGACGATATAAGGAGAATTGAAGGTATATCTGATACAGATACTGTCATTATTCTAAGAACTCTTATGTAAGTACACCTTTATTTAATAGCCGAAAAGATTTATATTGTATTCGAAATAAGCTCTAATTTAGCATAAATGTCACTAAATTCAGACGATCCCAATCATTTTGCGAACATATACAATCAAACATTAGCTAATAAAGAGATCAAAATACTTGATTCAACACTCAGGGAGGGCGAACAGCATCCTGGAGTTTCATTTACAAATAAACAAAGAATACAGATTGCCTGGTTATTAGATTCATTTGGTGTAAATCAAATTGAAATTAGTCCGGTTATTTCCCATGATCATGCCGAAGCAACTAAAACAATAATTAAACAAGGTCTCAAGGCGGATATTTTAGCTCATGTAAGGGCGCTAAAATCTGATGTGGAAGTAGCAATTGACTGTAATGCAACTTGGGTTGCAACATATATGGGTATTTCAGACATCCACCTTGCTACGAAACTGAAGATATCAAGGGAGGAGGCCAAAATTAGAGCTCTTGAAGTGGCAGACTTTATAAAATCACATGGATTAAAATCTCGTTTTACGATGGAGGATGCAAGTCGAACGGATCCATTATTCCTAATTGAAATGTGCAAAGAAATGAATTCACGAGGAATTGAAAGAATTAGCATTCCTGATACCGTAGGAATAATGCGTCCACAAGGAATGTACAACTTGGTAAAGATGGTGTATGATAATATTGATACCAATGTTTCATCACTTGATGTTCATTGTCATAATGATGTTGGACTTGCCCTGGCAAATGCGCTCGCTGGATGCGAAGCCGGAGCCAATCAAATTCACACAACCATTGATGGATTCGGCGAACGAACTGGAATTCCATCTTTAGCAGAAACAGCGGTTGCTTTAACTGTAATTTATAAAATTCCTAATGATTTTAGGTTACACATGTTAAAGGATCTTTCAAGAACAGTAGTAGATTACACACATATAGAAACTCCGGAATCCAAGCCAATAGTTGGAGAAAGCGCGTACAAACATAAGGCAGGTACGCACCTGGCTGCAATTTTACAAGATCCTTCAGCATATGAAATACTTGAACCTCGCCTAGTTGGAAATAGAAGAAAAATTGTCTTTGGTGGATTGGCGGGTAAGAACGGTGCGGCTTATTTGCTCTCTTTATTAGGACTTGAATCGTCAAAAGTTGAGGCAGAAAAAATGGCCAAGGGTTTGAAAGAGCTGCGAATGGGAGATATCCTAGAATTATATCTTGACGAAAGATTAGAAAGAAAAATACTTAACGATGCATTATCAAAGTAGAGGAGATAGTAATGATAAAATGCACTGAATGTGATGCAGAAATCAAAATTCCCAATGATGCGATGGAAAATGAAATTGTGACATGTCCTGATTGTGGAGCCAGTTACGAATTAATCAAATCAAACAATGGGTTTGCCATCAAACCTGCCCAATCTGTTGGAGAGGATTGGGGAGAGTGAAAGGGAATAACAAAAAAACTTCTTTTTTCATTATTTATGACCAACTAAGATGGGAAGAAAAATCATTAATCGAAACGGCGAAAAAAAAAGATATCAAACTGGAAGTCATTAATTGTAGAGAAAGTTCAATTGAGCTGGACAAAGATAAATCTCCCCATTGTAACGATATTATCTTACAGAGGTGTGTGAGTTATTATAATAATTTGCATTCTACTGCAGCTTTTGAGGGGCTTGGAGCAAAGATAATAAATTCTCTTCATACTGCAATCATGTGTGGGAATAAACTGTTTACTCATATGGAATTGTCAAAAACAGGTATAGCAATCCCCAAAGCATTTTGTGCTTTTTCTAATCAGTCTGCCATGAATATCCTAAATAAGAACGGATATCCAAAAGTTATCAAACCTGTAGTTGGCAGCTGGGGAAGAATGATTGCGTTACTAAAAGATAAAGAGGCAGCAGAAGCAGTGATAGAAGACAGAGAGCACATGTATCCGTTATATCAAGTATATTATTTTGAAGAATTTGTAAAAAGGCCTCCCAGAGACATCAGGTGTATTGTTGTAGGAGATAAGGTGGTTGCTGCGATTTACAGGTACTCGGGCGATAATGAATGGAAAACTAACATGGCGCTTGGAGGAAAAGCAGAAGCCTGCAAGGTTACAAACGAAATGGAAGATCTATGTTTAAGAGCAGCAAAAACAATGAAAGGAGAGATTTTAGGAGTAGACTTAATGGAAAGTGATGAGAACGGTCTCCTAGTACATGAAGTAAACAATACTACAGAGTTCAAGAATACGGTAAGAGTTACCGAAATAGATATTCCTTCTCTTATTATAAATCATCTTGTAAACTCTAATAAATAATTAGTAAAATTGATCTCTTCTGCATATGCTATTAAATTATTGAAAAAGGCCCTTGAGATATACACTCCATCCAGATCAGAAGCAGAGCTAGCCAATTTGATTAAGGAAAAATGTTTGGATGATCTTGGCTTTGAAACAGTAAATATTGATAGTGTTGGAAATGTAATTGCGACCAAGGGAAGCGGCGATCCCAGAATTCTTTTATGCGGTCATATGGACACCGTACCAGGTCAGATACCTGTACGAATTGATTCTGGTTTTCTCTTTGGTAGAGGAGCGTCTGATGCCAAGGCTCCGCTCATATCCATGCTTCTTGCATGCTCAGAATTCAAACAAAGTGGAACTATCATATTCGCAGGTGTTGTGGATGAAGAAGGAAACGCTACTGGTATAAAAGAACTAGCCAAAAATAAATTGTCTATAGACTACGCAATATTTGGAGAACCCAGTGGAATTAATAAAATTACTATATCTTACAAAGGAAGGCTCGCATTAAGACTAACCTGCGATGTCCTTGATAGTGCACACGCGAGTGCTCCGTGGCTGTCAAAAAATTCTATCGAAGAGGTCTATGAAGTGTGGAAATTACTTAGTAATGAAATTTCATCAAAATATAACAAGACTGACATAAAGAGCAAATCATTGAGTTTCAGTCTTACAGAAATTTCCGGAGGTTCAAGTCATAATGTTACACCCCAAAAATGCAAGATTACAATTGACATCAGAGTACCAAATGGAGTAAAGTGCCTGGAGGTATTGGATTATTTGGATAATTCAATAAAGAATATTTCCGAAACAAGAAAGCTGAAAGTCACTTATAGGATTGAAGATATGACAGAACCCTTTGAAGCAGATCATTCTTCTCCACTAGTTAGAGCCCTTTCACTTTCAATATTAGATATTTGCAAGATTCGTCCAGTATTACTAAGGAAGACAGGCACTGGAGATATGAATGTCTTAGGAAATTCCCTTAATATTCCAATGGTAACATATGGACCCGGAGAACCCCATGTTTCACATTCTAGGGATGAAAAAGTTGAGTTACAGTCATATTTAACAAGTATAGAAATCTACAATAGGACACTTTTCCACACTTCAAGGCTACACCATAATAAGAGGGATGCAGGTATCAAATAAATTACTGATATGTTGTGTTTGGTTGGGGCTGGAATTTATGACACCGTCGAAATGTCAAATTCAATTAAGGTATTGAATAGTTGTAACAGGATATACCTTGAAAGATTCACATCACCAATTTCTGACAACTTTATTAGTATTCTCAAGTCGACCCTAGGGCCAGAAAAAAAAATCGAGATTGTAAAAAGATGGTTTGTAGAAGATGGAAGACAGATATTGGATGAATCAAAGACACTAAATGTGGGTTTGATAAGTTATGGAGATCCTACTATTGCGACAACTTTTACGGAATTAAGAATAAGAGCAATGAAAAATAACATCGATGTTAAGGTTGTACACGCCGCTTCTGGAATAACATCACTTGTCGGTGAATGCGGATTACAAGTGTACAAGATAGGTAAACTTGTTACGATGATGGAAGAAAAGCAATCGGCAATAAGTGTGTATTCAACTATCTTTAGCAACTTGAACTTGAATTGTCATACAATTATCCTAACAGAGTATAGGCAGGATGAAGATGGTTCAGAATTTTTCTTGAAACCAAATTATGTAATGTCAAAATTACTTGAAGTAGAGAAAGACGTTACGTATGAAATTGTTTCGGAGGATTCCTTTTTAATTGTAGTTTCCAGAATTGGCACTGATCACCAAAAAATTGTGAGTGGTAAAATTAAATCGCTGATAGATTTAGAATACGGAAGAGGTCCACATTCGATTATATTCCCTGCCAAATTTCATTTTACAGAAGAAGAAGCGATAATGATTTTGACCGAAATTATTGATGCACCTGTGGATAATACCAGCAGAATAAAAAATGTCTCAGATTATATGCTCAACAAATATGAACCAATGATTCGCAACGAAATTAGGCAAGTTAGAAATACAATTGGTTCTAAAAAGGAAAATAAAGTACAACTAGAAGTACTGGACAATGCAGAATTTTATCTGGATGATGCAGTTCAATTCTTAAGACAAGGAAGAAAGGAGCTAGCTATATTGTCAGTTGGATACGCAGATGGACTGGTTGATTCGTTAAAACAAATGTTAGAATCAGATTAATATGTAAGCAGAAATCATGTTTGAAATCAGCCGCTGCCTTTTATTATTGAGTATGTGATCTAAACCAAGTAATTTACTAAAAGTAGTAATATAGAGATGACCGAACCTAGTCATTTTCGGTCCAATTATTTATCATAAAGCTATTTTCAATACTTTTCTATTAATCTTGAATTATTATTGGATTTCATAATTTTTTTATAAGGGACAAGTAAACAATAAGCATGAATAATTTAAGATACTCAGTAGCTATCGTTGTAACTACTTGGATGTTTATTTTGATGAGTAATTTTGCCTTCGGACAAGTTAGTTTTCGGACAAATTTGACAGGCGATCAAGAAGTGCCTCCTCTTTTCAGCGAATCTGATGGTAGTGCTCTTATAGTTGGTAACGATAGTAGTCTAACATACAAGATAAACGTTACATCTCTGGACAAGGTCACAGGTGTATCCCTGTACAAAGGTGATCGAACAGAAAATGGTCAAGTGCTTGCTTCATTATTAAACTTAACCAATCCTTCAGGAGTTATTGACGGTAAACTGGTCGAAGGAACAATAAATTCTTCAAGTATATTGGCACCTTTAGCTAATTTAACTACCAATGTTACAGTATCGGATGTTGGATTAGCCGTACCAGCTGCTGGCAATTTGACTAATATGACATCAGCTGCTGGCAATTTGACTAATATGACATCAGCTGCTGGCAATTTGACTAATATGACATCAGCTGCTGGCAATTTGACTAATATGACATCAGCTGCTGGCAATTTGACTAATATGACATCAGCTGCTGGCAATTTGACTAATATGACTGCTGCACCTGCTAGTAAGTTAGAAGGATTGATCAACTTGATGAATCAAAATATGACCTATATTAATATCCATACATCGAAATTCCCTGAGGGAGAATTAAGAGGAACATTGACAAATTCAACGGGATAATTACTTTTTGAATCGTAATTTCTTTCTAAATCAGCTAAATACCACCAGCTTTTGAACCTCCGAACAAAAGAATTTAAGATAACTTTACACATTTTATAATTAATGTCATTTTTTCAAAAAGATATAAAAGTCGTTTTTTCTAGTAAGAAATTTCCTACCTTACGCTCTCCTATTTTGATTTGTGGATTTCCTGGAAGTGGGTACGTGGGCAAACTTGCAATAGATCATGTCATCAGTGAATTAGAAAGTATACATCTAGCCGATATTTATTCAACTTCATTTCCTCCGCAGGTCGTAATAAAGAATACGGGGACTGTTGAACTCATGAAAAATATACTGTACTACGTAAAAAACACAGGAGGCAAGCATGACTTTTTGTTTCTCACAGGAGATGCACAACCGGTAAGTTCTAAAGTAGAATATTTGCTGGGAGAGGAAATAATAAAAATTGGTAAAAATTTTGATGTAAGGCAGATCATAACTCTTGGTGCATACATAACAGGCATGTTTGTCGAAACTCCAAGAATATTTGGCGTTGCAACAGACGATGAAGGATTGAAACTCTTAACTTCATTCAATATATTAAAAATAGATAATGGCAGTATCTCAGGAATGAATGGTATTTTGTTGGGTATCGGTAAAATAAATAATGTAAATGGACTTAGTTTGTTAGGAGAAACTTCAGGATATGTTATTGATGCAAATGCATCAAAGTTTATTCTCAAAAAATTACTTGCAATTGTCGGTCTAGATATTAATATGGATGATCTGGATAAGAAGGCAAAAGACACAATAGAGTTGATAAAAAGCATAGAACAGAGAATTGGTGACAAAAATGCATTAAGTGCTGATGATCAGCAGATGGTTCAAAAGAAACAACCCGAAATTGGATATATTAGCTGATTTTGGGTTAAGATTAGATTATTACGTCTATGTTATTAATACTAAATTTAATATGTTCTTAAAATTATAGTTTTATATGCTATAGAACTCTTTAAATTAGGTAGAAAGAAACTAAGAGAAAATGAAAGCAAGTATAATACAGATATTAAGCTCACTAAAATGAAATTGGGAGAGGTTTTGAATACCGTAAAAAAATTGAAAGAAACGGCTAAAATACTGGAGAAGGATGCCGAGCTAAAGCGAAGATTGAAAGGGAAATAAAAAAATTCATTTCTTATCTTCTCTAGATCTATTCCAGTAAGGGCTTTTACATTTAGGACATAACTCCAATTCAGTCATTAAATTGTTAAAAGTGAGGCGGGTATTAAGCATTAAAAATAATGGAAAAAGAACAATATTCACATCGTTACTATTGGGCGCCTTTTTGTATTGGTTGGAGACTGGAAATAATTGTCTTATGAGCTCTAAGGTTTATAGGACAAATTCTATAATAGGATATTTTAATTGAGCTAATTTTGATTGGTCGGAAGGGATTTAATTTGTTTACAATGTGAATCCCATTCATAAGCACCAATTTCGAGTTTTGTATAGGCAATAGTCATAGATCTCTTTATCTATTTCAGATGTGAATATAATTAGGGGATCAAATTATGAAATGCCGTCTCGCCCAAATTCTCTTAAGTTACGTTATATTTGCCAAGAGCGACTTGAACACCATTCTTAGCCAAACTTGTGGCAATAAGATAGCCATTCGCTCACGCGGTTCATCTATGCGGAGGCTTTCAAGTTGGTCATAATGACTAAAAATGCGTGGCCAGCACTACCGTTGTCGAAGTGGAAAGAGACATACGCTACGATCCATATGTGGACGCAAATAGTCGGAAAAATCACAATGCCGCTACAAAATAAATCAACAATCCTTTTCTTCTTTAGTTAAAATCAGAATATCGGTTGGACCAGTTGTCGAACTAGATATTCTTATATACTGCAAAAATCCAAGAGAACGTTATTTTAATGTCTGTGAGATCTGGTCTTTACCATTTAGCATAGTCAACCATTTCAATGCTCGCAGCCCCGGCATAAAGCAATATTCGCCACCACGTACCACAACGAATTGCGGTAGGCCGTGAAGACGCCGACGTACTGGGCGTTTAGGAATAGTAAATATTCCGTCACCCTCGCTATTACCTAAGATAGGATCTTGTTCCGTACCGAGCCGGATAAAGTTGCCGTCAGTTATCCATTGGGATTGTAGAAACTCGAATTGACGCTTTATATGCGCACCGACAAGTAAGAATACACCTCCACGTTGCTCACCGTCATCCTCCACCACGCCTTCCGGAAGGGGCGGACCATAATTGGTGCCGCGCCGCAGGATATGGTGGAGATTAACAGCAACCAAATCATCCTTCAATGCATCACGAGGGTTCACGCGCCGGATATGCGCACTGAATGGACACTTTAACCCTTCCATATCAATTGCATAGGTGAAATCGTTATTACGGTTAGGATCTGTACCTAACGCGGGATCATCATGATCGGGAGAGAGAACCAATGGTGCACCACTTCGCCATCTACCGACCATCTTAGCAGCAATCAACTCTTGCTCTTCAGGAGACACAGTTTGCTCGCGTAGGTATTTCCTAAACGCCGCTACCCTGGTGTGGAACTTGCGAAATACCAAAAAGGTTCCGTTACGGCGTAACGCTTCTGGTTCAGGACTTGTCGCCGTCTCTCCAAGTTCGTCCGGAAAGCCTATGATAAACTCGCCAGCCTTTACCGTTGGTCCGGAGCCTGGTGGAATATTTATGCTACTCCCTTCGACATGTGGATTGTGGAGTCCATCCTTGAACCCAAATGGATTCCGTCCTTCTGGAAGCTCACTAAATTTCTGCCGGTAAACGACTGAGATATGAGAAAGCTCCATATGACACTGGCGAGCTTGTTCCAAAACCACCTCCAAGCTCTTATCGTCACTTGAGTAAATCGCTAGAGCAACATGCATATCTGAAGTCCCAAATGGATACTCCCAATTAGTCGGCGCATTCTCACCGAAATCCTTTAGAATTTCCGCGCGAGAGGCCATACCTTGACGGAATTCTTCAGGAAAAGCTGTCTAAAGATTCCTGCGGTAGCCCGAGGACTCTGAGTCCCTGATATGTAAAGGCGATACCCAACCAAGCAGGAACACTAGGTACCCACCATTCTTCCGCCGGTGTCACAAATGGGATAATGCGGCGTAACATCTCCAGTCCCTGTGCAGCCTCGTCTATCCGAAGCACGACATATTCTCCTTTGTACGGCGACGGACGTGGGCGCAAGATAGTCGCCTGTATGTCGCTCATGTCCAGAGTTGGAACTGCTTGATTATCTTGCATAACGATAATATCGCCTGTTAACCGTGTTTATCCAATTATCCTTGGAAACTGTGATTAACCTTTGCTCCTCTTTTTCCCGAGTTGTTCTATGTTGCAAATGGTGAACCAGCTCGTTCCAATGCCGCCAGACGTCCCTTCCACCCGCCAGTGCGATGTGCTACCGAGACCTCATAGACACCGCGGCGTACAGCCAGGATGGGATCGTCGGATGCTTCAATGCCATCAGTAAGGCGTGTAGGATCATGCAGCATTACCGGATCGCCGATCTCTTCGACTGTAGTTGTTCGGATAATTTCGAGCCGACCGATAGGTAAACGCGGGCGATCGTCTGGCCATGGCGCGGTAGGGTCGTCAGTCGGATCGTTGTCTTTGGCAAGTTGTAGGACGAGATTTTGTACCACCGGTGCATTTCTCAGCCGTGCTTCCATTTCTTCAAAGAGATATGATGGCGGTTGCTTCTGAAGTTCTTCTAACGTCTGACCAGCAACGCCTGCCTCCGGCTCCCAGTGATATCTAGCGTACGTAGCTTCATCAGCTGCATTTACAAACCTGAACGCATGAAGCGCGTGAAAAGCAGTCTGTGCAAAACTGACTGGGGCTGGCACGGGCTTAGCTAACTGGAATGCCTTAGCAATCCATGGACGGGCTGCCAGTAATTGCATGACTCTCTTCTCGTCTGGCTTGCCTGTGGCGGGATCCGGCTTTAGCGCCTTCAGAACTTCAAGCATCTCATCTGGGGTACGACTAAAAAAGACCGGGATCGTTATGGCGATTAGGTCGGTTATTGTGCCGTCCGGTAGATAGAACTTTACAGCCATCGAAGGGGATGTTGCCGGTCCCCAAGGATTACCAGATGCGCTATGTCCATGGCGTACAGTAACCGGGACGGGCTGACCTTGCAGATGTATTGCACGGCTTAACTTCTTTGCCTCCGGCGTGGCCCTGAATATTGCTGCGTAATAACGACCTTGGGCATGCACCCCACGGTAACCGGGATGAAATCCTTGAAAATCTTCATGGATCATATCGACTAGCTCTGCTGCTAGACAATATTGACTTGGAGTCATTTCCTTCTCTTAGTATCTAACTACTAGCTTGGTCAAGCAATGTGTCCAGTCCGCCCTTGACTTTTAATGCCTTCCAAACATCCCGTACTGACGAGCTTGGATATGCGCTGTAAAAATACTGTGCAGACACTTGGTGCTTAACAATCCAATCTTTTATACCAGAACTGCGTATCCCCGGGAAGCCATCGACTTCTCCAAAAATCATATCAATTTGGTCCGGAATTTTGGTCGCAAAATCGTCAATGTAAGGATCCCACTCACCATCAAAAGTCGATGTGAACAACAGCCTAGTATCGTTATCGAAAATTACGTAGCGCACGTCATGGATCGTACCTAGACGGTCGACCAACTTTTGGTTCGGTCTCCAAAAGTATCGCTCATCGTTACTATTGGGCGCCTTTCTTAAATGGCGCAATTATTGTTAATTCGGTTGCTTGTCCTGCCTTTAACCCTGGTCGCTTTCCTTCGACTACATTAGGTTTTGACATATCAATAGACCGTTTCTGAATATTATAAACATTTATGAGCCAGTCAGACTTGTCGACTATATGTTGTTCAGTGGATCTATATAGTCACGAATGGTACCACTACACAATACTACGAAACAAGGGTGATCACGAAAGTATATTGCTATGCATTACACTGTAAAATAAGTACTTAATAGAGACTTTCCCCGTCGGTATATGGAGGTTTATTTCTTAATAATTGTCAACCAGTATATATATTTCCAGGCTGAAGCAAATAGAGACTGATGACTAAAAACGAATAAGCGGCAGATGTTACTAAAAATAAGATAGACGAAATCAATTATCAATAGCTGTTAATTAATGACAAATACTCCTAAAGGGTTTCACAACTATAATAAAGATCCAATAATACTAATTATAGGAAAGATACTGTATCTATAACTTTTGGCCTACGACATTTTGGGATTCATATTTACGACCTCTGATTTTTTATTTTATTTAACTCTTTGTTACTATACATGAATCAGTTTTCCATAGTTTTGGGAACGTAATATTGCACTCGTAAGTAGTGCCTAGACAATAATATAGGTATGATCCCTATTATCTTGAATCTCTATATTTTACTTATTTAATTCCAAATCGAAAAGTCATCCCACCGTCATTGCCTTTTGCAAACGACACTACCCAATTTTCTGTAGTTTTATCAGACCATTCCACATATTTGCTATTACGAGAAGTAGTAACAACTGAATCAACTGAAATTGTATTAGATGGTGGGGCTGGTCAAGTTTTGCATCCGAATTGTTCCTTTCTCAGGATACGACAATAATACAATTGTATGATGTATAAGATATATAAGCTGTATTTTTGTTTGGATTTACAGCTGCATATCCGGGAACTCCTTTTTCAATCCGAATGGGACTATCCGTCACTTTTCTACGGTAACAAAGTCAACACACAACAACATAAGGATGATCTCATTTTAGGAGACGCCCGTTGGTGGTCTCTTATCTTGACTGTGTTCCAGGGATTTGTAATAGCTTAGCATATACCAGGTCTCAAAGACCTTCCCACATATCTCGCATCTGAGTTTCTTTGGGTTTGGTCTATACACAGACTGCTCTGCGATTGACATTTGCATATAGTAATTCAAAGTTATAACCTTAATATAATTTTGTAAGAAAAGGAAGTAAATTGTAATAAAATTTTATTCTCATCATATCCAGTCGTCCCATGGAGGAATAATTGTTTGGTAAGAATGCTCGGAATCAGAAGATTTTTCGAGACTTAATGTCTAGAATATTTCTATTTAATGGTTATAGCCTTAGTAGAAACCAAGAATTCAGTGGTTAGAAAAGGCGGTAGATGCAATCTGTGTTATCATACGAGGGAAATGCATGTTTTTGATAAAGGTGGTAGTTAATGTTTGATATGTAGAAGATACGAGGAGTTGCTGTAAATAATGGTTGATATTGGTATTTTCGAAATTATTGAATTGGGGGCCCCACTAGGAATAATTGGTACAATGTTTGTTGTTCTGTACTTTTCGAGGAAGCAAACGCAGGGTTTCAATTTGGATATAGAAACAAAGGTCCTCAATGACTTGGATGAAAAGGTTCGCAGGATGGCAGAGATCATAATTGAAAAGCCATCGTTGCAAAAAGTCATGTATAAACTTGAAAAGCCATCAGAAGAGTTAGCGTTTGCATTTTATATCTTGTTTATTTCTTCTCATGCTTATGCAATGCGGCAAAGAAAAGTGCTAAAGGATAATGAATGGACGGGATGGTTACAATGGATGAGAAATTCCTTTAAGTACGGATCTATAGGTGAACATTGGAACCTAGTACAGTCAGAGAATTGGTTTGATCCTTCCTTCCAGGCATTTGTCAATAAGGAATTGATGCCTTGGGCTCATAAAAATAATGGAAGCTAGGTTCTAAACCGAGTTTAGCTCCAATTCTTTTTTAATTGCTTGTATTATTGAAACAGAATCGATAAAGTCCTCTCAAACAGCTTTCGCTAATGCCTTTTTGTTGTGATACTACAAAAGGTAAGAGCAGAGAACGGTTAGGCGTATAACTATGGCTGTCTGTCTCATTACTTTTACTCGATAACATCCTTAAATATTATCATGTGTACACAAACTCCCATGACTGAAAGATTGGAAGTACCAATTATTAGCATCATAGCGGCGGTGGCAGCGGTATCGGTAACCCTTTTAGTAACAGCAGCAACACATGGTTTGACAGATTTTGTTTTCGCACAAGGATAAGCAAAATTTGGGTTCATCGAATATAAGTATAATATTTAACCTCACAGGTAATGAAGAAGTCCCTCCAGTCGAAACGAATGTAACTGGCAAGCCGATATTTCAGCATAAACTGTAGCAAAAGACTCGATAACATACAGTGTAAATGCGACGAACATCTAGGATGTCACAGCAGGTCATATACATTTTAGTAAACCAGGCGAAAATGGACCTATAGTATTTACAATGTTCAAATACGACCCTCCTATCGTTTCAATATTTATAACCATTGTCAACTTAACATATTTTATGAGCACAATCAACACCAAGGATTGCACCGAAATCTACTACAAGGACTGGGGTGAAGGTCCGGTAGTAACGTTCTCGCACGGCTGGCCTCTAAGCTCCGACGCTTGGGATGGCCAAATGCTTTTCCTTGTGCAGAACGGCTTCCGTGTGGTCGCGCATGACCGACGTGGACATGGCCGATCGAGCCAGTCCTCTTCGGGGAATGACATGAACGGCTACGCTGACGATCTAGCAGCCGTGATCGAGACACTGGATCTCAAGGACGCAGTGCTGGTAGGCCATTCGACCGGTGGCGGCGAAGTTGTCCGCTACATCGGGAGCCATGGGACGAAACGGGTCGCCAAAGCGGTCCTCATAGCCGCAGTGCCACCGATCATGTTGAAAACCGCGGCCAATCCGGAGGGACTGCCGATGGAGGTCTTCGACAATATGCGGAGTGGCCTTATGAAGGACCGCTCGCAATTCTACAAGGAGCTGGCGATACAATTTTACGGTGCAAATAGGACGGGGGCTAAGGTCTCCCAAGGCGTACTGGATCAGTTTTGGCTCTGGAGCATGCAGGCTGGCCTCAAGAACGCCTATGAAAGCATCAAAGCCTTTTCAGAGACCGACTTCACCGAGGACCTCAAGAAGATTGATGTCCCGACCCTTGTCATGCATGGCGAGGACGACCAGATCGTTCCCGTCAAGGACTCGGCGGTGAAGACAGTCAGACTCATCAAGGGCGCGAAGGAAATCTACTATCCTGGTGCACCGCACGGCCTCACAGCCACGCTTCAAGATCAGGTCAACGCTGACCTGCTGGCCTTCCTTAGATCTTAGACTTTGCAGTGTAACCTCATCAGTCTAATTGATCCAGAAAGACTTTCTGTAAGTGGATGAATAGGTACAAACTGGGGGTAAGAGACGGACTATCAGACCTCTCAAAAAGTCCTCACAATCTCAGTACAAGAAAAGAGCATCTGAAAGAGATTAATTACATCCACTATGGATACCATCTGTAAGTACAACTGCTAGTAAATACTGATCCTGTAAACTTGGAGGTTAAGAAATTTTGTTTCCAGATAAGAAATGATGTTATCTGTTTTGAAGAATAGATTTACTTTGAAAAACTTTGCCATCATGTCGAAAGCTTTATCGCTTGATTTTGATTTAGGTGATAAAATAAAATGAGTTTGTGTTTTAGTTATGAATTTCAAAAAGATGTAATATTTTGTGCAATGGCAACAACGTTAGTAGTAAAATACTGTTAGTAGTCGTAGAAATCATGTAATATTAAATATTTATTTTATATTGTAACTAATATTAGTCTATGTTAAAGGATAGATTGAAAGATGAATAAGCAAACGACAACTAACCAATCTATTATATTTGTAATAGTAATGGCAATTATGTTTTTTATTACTATGCAAGTAGTTTATGGACAAGGACAAGTTAATAATTCGACAGTAGGGAAATCATATTCATACAGAAACGAACTAATAAACAGGATTATGAACTCGACTTGTACAGAAAAACGGCTTGTTATAGGGGCGGAAAAACCAACATCCGTTTTGTACTTATCCACAATAGAAGAAATTTTTAAAAATTGTGTCGCAGAGGGTGCAATAAAATAAAATGACTCTTTGTTATGATTTTCAAAAGTGGACTATTGTATCAATGCTTGGAGTACTTGCGGCTTGTTTAGTAAGTATGGTTTCTCTGGTTTACGGTCAAGAGCCTCTAGTGATGCAGAAAGTACATGAATTGGCTAATCTTGCTAATAATAATGCCGATATGCTCCATACCTTTACTATGGTGCTAAGCCAATGTAATTATGAACTTGAAAATCGTGATTTTAGTCATTTGGCAGAGTGTTACAATCTCTTTAAGACATTCAATGCCATGATGCAGATATTGCAAGATTCGACTCGGAATGACTCAGCAAAAATAATGGGATTTACAAGGTAGGTGATTTATAAAAATTGGGATTTAGAGTAATACGAAATAAGCAAGGGCAAGATTATATTACTGGACATAGTACGGGTTGGAAAGTGTTAATGTTCTTTGGTATCCTTTTACTAATTATAGGACTATTTACATTGTTAGTCAATTATATTGCTTCGTTTATAATATTCTTAATTGCAATTATAATATTATTTGGTGCAAATAGACGGCAAAAAATGATGCGTCAAGAGTTTTATAATGAATACGTACAGCGAGAAAAAGACGGAAATAGTGATGCTGATATTGTTAAGGAAATTCGCAGACTGGAGGAAATGAAACGGGATAAAAAGATTAATGACAATAATGAAGGTGAATAGAAAAAATTGAATGAAAAAACAAAATCTGCTAAATGGGAAGTGCTTTTAATTATAGGCTTTATTACTGCAATATTGATATTTACCACTAGTCACATATTTGCTGAAATACCCGACAACTTAACAGCATTAGATGATAAAAATCAAACCACAATGTACCAATATTGTAAATCTAATCCTAATGGAAATATTCAAGAAGATCTAATAAATACGGGAAAAATTGGATCTAACTATACGGGTTGGACTTGTGATTATGTACGAGATTTGCAAAAACAGTATGATGAACTATCTAAATCTATAACTGATTTAATGGATAAGTTGAACCAATAGCCTTATAGCTGTGCGTATATAATATAATTACGCAAGGTTTCTAGTCTCGACGTTTAGCGAGACTAGAGCCAATTTGTTTTATTTTATTAATTGTAATATTATGTAAATAGATCGGGAGGGAAGAACTGTATGACGAATGTGTTGGAGTTGCTGGAAAAAAACTATGTGACTTTCTATTCAAAAAATAAAACTAAATAAAATGAAAATTATAAATATGATTATTGAAGAGAGTAAATGAAAGTGTTACGTGTCCAGAAAATAATCATTATTGCTCTGGCAGCGATATGGGCCTCCGCATTCTTAGCCACTATCGCAGGTCTATGGTAGAAACAAAAGAAAACCTAGTTAATCTGATAACCTTTAAGACTGAGCCTGAGTGCATCTAGTAAATCATCATAACTAGTTTGTTCTTTATCTAACGAGTATTCTTTTTATTTCGTTACTACAAACTTGATATAAAATCCATTCTAGGATTCTTAATTCACTGTTTAATGGTCGCTTCTATCGCAGAAGCCATCTTATTGTGTTATCTATAATTAGGAACAATTATGAAAGGACACATTGTTCTAAATGTGAGGAATGGTTAGAGATAGAAAGGCAAGAAGTTTGTGGAGAATGTGGTGAAATAAGTAAATAAACATGGGCTGTTCCATTTTTCTGTATCATTTTTCAGTTTAATATAACAGAATTCTGTGTTCTAAATCTTAAATATTTTACATAACATTCTTCTATATATGAGGAAAAAAGAGTTAAGCGAAAGATATGGAACAAAGCATATTTCTGCTTTCGTTACAAAGTTAAAGAATATTTCTGTTATCCTTTCAATAGGTATAATCTTGTGTACCGCCAGTGTTTTAGCGACCACGCCACAACAAGCCTTTTCACTGACGTTCGGACCGGTTTCAAACCTAAGCAACGATAGTGATCACTCGACGGCCCCATTTGTGGTTAAATCAGGCAATAAAGTTTATGTTGTGTGGGCAAACGAGGTCAATGATATATTCTTCAAAAGAAGCACAGATAACGGGGCCACGTTCGGACCTACAAAAAATTTGAGCAATGACCCCGGCGGCAAGCCACGCATGGCAGCTTCTGGGAATAGTGTATACGTGGTATGGGAAGGCGAAGGTTCATCAGGAAGTAGAGATGTTTTCCTTGCTAGAAGCACCGATGGTGGAAATAATTTTGAAAGCCCCGTTAACTTGAGCAATAACCCAGGAGATACAGAAAATCCCAAGATAGCGGCGTCAGGTAGTAATGTGTACGTAGTATGGGCTGATGAAAGTCCTGGAAATTTTGAGGTTTTGTTCAAGAGAAGCACCAACAATGGCGCAAGTTTCGGCAGTACCAAGAATTTAAGTAATAATCCACCGGACTCACTGTCACCTAGGGTAAAGGCGTCTGGGGATAAGGTATATGTGCTATGGGATGATGATAATGATCCCAAAGGACAAGCTATATTTTATAAGAGAAGCACCAACAATGGCGCAAGTTTCGGCAGTACCAAAGACCTCAGTGGTGACACTACCGGCGGTGCTGGAAATATAGCAATATCTGGTAAGAACGTATATGTCACATGGACCAGCGGGACGGACATTTTCTTCAAAAGGAGTAGTAACGAAGGTGCAAGTTTCGGCAGTACCAAGAACCTGAGTAACAACCCTGGTAAGTCGGAAGTATCAAGAATCGGTGCTTCCGGTAATAATGTATATGTTATATGGAGCGATGATACTGGAATACCCTCAGGAGATTGTGGTACAACAGTAAACAATTGTGATGTCTTCTTTAGGGCAAGTAACAATAAAGGTGCATCTTTTGGTGGCACTAAAAATCTAAGTAATAGTCCTGAAGCGTCTTATGGCAGTAATGTTCTTTCTTCGGGGAAAAGTGTGTATGTTCTATGGGATGATGCGACACCTGGAAATTTTGACATTTTCTTTAGAGCAAGCGATAATAAGGGCGCTTCTTTTGATGATGCTATTAATGTGAGTGAAAATTCTGGGGATTCTGGTCCTCCAGACATGTCACGCAAAGGAAATAGTGCCTATGTGGTATGGGAAGATGTTACTCCAGGTAACGGTGAAATATTGTTTAAGAAAGGGGATTAATTCGATTAGACTTAATTTAAGACAAATTACTTTATTTTTTACTTAATATCATATCCTTTTAAACTGAGCCTAAGAACATCTAACAAGTCATCATAACTAGTTTGTTCTTTGTCTATTGTAAGTTCTTTAGCGTATGCTGTGCGTAATGACATAACGTAGAGAGGTTGATGAAAAAATGACCAGAAGACCTTGTCTTTGCGGTCATGATATTACAATCCATCATGACGATAATAATCAATGTGAAATCTGCAAGTGTAAGGAGTTTGAAGAATAAATGACTATTCAAGAAGAATTCCCGCAACAATATACACACTCGATTAAGATCGAAGATACTGCAAAAGGGATTAGAATTGATGTTCATGTTTATGCAAACAGTTAGTTATGTCAATCGATCTGTACGCATGTACGGATGCATTCCAGACATGTATTATGTATAGTGGTGTCAATGGAACGGTGGTGTGAATGGATCGACTACCTCAACGGTACCCATCATACCAGTATCCTCATGTGGAAGAATGTGGCAATGATAGACGAATCTTCCAACGAAATCCTCAAATTGCATACGTACTACCACTACACCATTCGCCGGAAGGATCACTGTGTCCTGCAAGCCATGTGCCCCATAAGGTTGACCACTCACCGACATTACCTGGAAGTCATTGATATGAATGTGAAATGTATGATCATCGCCATCGATATTTTTAATCTTCCATTCCTCTAGGTCTCCTAGCTTCACTATTTGGTCGACCCGGTTATGATCAAAAACCTTGCCATCGATCATGTTAGTTCCCTGTTCGCCAAAGCGGTTCATTGTTGTGTTGGACGGCGGGGACGGAGAAAAGACTAACTCACGTTGAACCTGGACCTCACGATCTCCCAGGTCCTGCCTTGGTACTAGACTCGATGTATTGACTTCTGCTGTCTCAGCTCCAGTATTGCCTTGCACGTTTATTGTTGCTAGGGTTACCTCAGGATATGGGTGCGTAGTACCCCCTCTGTACGGGAGCATTTTAAGAGGATAAGTTCCATTTTCTCCGCCAGTAACCAGCACGGAGAATCTTTTACCAGCGGCAATCACAAGGTATTTTGTATCCCAGACCTCCCAGACAGGGTTACCATCCTCTTCGATGACACGGAAGGTATGACCTGGTAATGTTATATTGTAAAACGTTCCGGGATCAATATTCGCAAATCGCCATAGTTGAGTCTCGCCTGGTGAAATACTTACAACAGGATTGATTTCTCCATTGATAGTCTGATATGTTGGGGAAGTATAGTTAAGGTGCCAATAATGCCATGGAAAACCCCTCATGGTAAACATCTGCTGAGTGATATTGTGTAACACATCAGGTAGCAAGTCCTCTAAGCCTTCTATCACGAGCAAACCAGACAACCCCCCACCCACTTGAGCAGTAGCTAGACCATGCAGATGCGAATGATACCAAAAAGTTCCTCTTGCATGATTGATCGGGATATCGAGCACGTACTTTGCAGTTTCTCCTGGTCCAATTACACGAAAGATATTGTCTGAGCTGCCTAATGGTGACACATGTAACCCGTGAAAGTGAATGTTAGTAGGTTGATCGAGCTTGTTGACATAGTATAGGACCATCCGTTCGCCAGGCTTCACGTGTAGCGTTGGTCCATTGAGCGAGCCGTTATAGGTTATCGCTTTGACTGGTTCGTTTCCAACCATACCTTCATGCTCATCAATGATAATTGTCGCTTCCAAGATTCCTTCATGGCTGTACGCCTCGGTAGTCTCAGAGAAATTCATCTCTTTAAGAGGTGATGACTGTCCCTGACCGTCATTACCGGTCAGGTTCCTATCGAAAATATCGCTTGCACTGCCGCCGAGAGCAGTTTGGCCTGTAATAATGACTATCACAGCTAACATAGACAGAGTAATGAATATAAATTCGGGTGATCGTTGAACCATTATCCTCGAACTTACAAGAAAGTACTTAAACCTTTTGTCTTTGTCGCGATGTGACTAAGCCAATTTTTCTTACAGAAACTAAGTTTCTACCAGGGGAGAACAGACTCAATTCAACAAAATATGGGGAGTGAGTTATCACAATTACTTGCTTTTCGGACATAGCCATTAGCGTTCTGCCAAAGTATTTTATTTTGGTTGGATGTAAATGTAACGCCGGCTCATCCAAGAATATAACGTTCCCATTGCCAATAACTAATGCTGTGAAAATACCAATTGTTTCAAAGATTACTGTTTTAGAATTTACTGCCGTTTGTTTTATGACCTCTTTTGTGTCACGGATAAAACAGTAAAATTAGCCTATGAGTTAGTGTCTTGAATGACCTTAACATTATCTTGATCGTGTTGTTTTATTTCTAAATTAATATCAGGATCTTTATGATGTTCTTGTTTCTTGTTTTTCCTTCGGGCTCTTGTTCCTTTTTTGAAGGCGGCCAGAACTTGACCGTTAGATTCTTCAAAAGGATTATCTATCGTGGTAACAGTATCTTGTATTGTTTCTATTGGCTCGGCTTCGTAGATAGGACATAACCATGAACACTTCACACATTGTAACCAATTTTCATAGTCAGGTTGCCTTTCTTCGTTAGGCATTAGTATTTTAGGACCTAGAACGGATGAAATACCTACCTTAGAACACATGGGACAGTACAGTGTTTCTAACTCGTCGTCTTCATATTCAACTTTAATGATTCTGTCGTTCATTTGCCTATGTACCCCTCATGCTTCTCGCAATAGTACTCGATTAACATAATGTCTGGTAAGTGGTACGTAACCTTATAGATTGGGAATGCCTGACAAACATGGCATCTACCTAATGAAAATTTCTCCTTAATTTCACGTAATCTAGTATTCTGACTAGGAGGTCTTCTCCATTTTAGCCATCGCTCGATATTCACACCCCTATACTTTTGGTTTTCGATAGTTTTCTATGTAGGCTTTCCTTCTAGAATCAGTTTAATTTCCTCTTTTTGGGCTTCGGTTAATTCTATCCTTTCGACTGTACGATTGGGTTTATCGTGATGTGGGTCAGGGTAACTGCTCATAATAATCAATAGTCGACTAAGGCATCGTCTAGCAATTCTAGGAGGTTATGGATGTTTTGGAATTAGATATATTTGCGGGAATGGTAGTATATTTATGAAGAGAGCTCGGTTCAATAAATTCCTACAAGCAAACATCAACGTCATTATTCCAGTAATCCTTACTGTATTAGTGATAGTTGTTGGTGGTTTTGCTGAGTATCTGGCCGAATACAAAGAGCCAGGAGCGAATATAACTAAATTTGGCGACGCCCTTTGGTGGTCTGTGATTACGATTACAACAGTAGGGTATGGCGATTATACTCCAATAACCCCCGCGGGAAGGATAATAGCGACAATAGTAATGTTTTCAGGCATTGGCATCGCCGTAACATTAGTAACCGTAATCGCGCAGACGAGATTTCAGCGTATGCAGGAAAGATTGAAGTCAAAGACTGATGGTAAGGCTGGAGTATTAGCAAATGAGATGAAGGCAACTATACAAGACAAAGTCACGGGAATCGAGAAACTGACCGAAGAAGAGTTTGATGGGCTAATGGTCATGATGAAGAGTTTACGTCTCACTCTACTTGAAGAGTCTAAAGAGGTTTACAAATGTCCTGAATGTGCTAGCGACTACCGTAGCAAGCCTAAATTTTGCAGTAATTGTGGATTTGCGCTTACTTAGTGATATTCCTTACAACGATGATGGTTCCATACATGACTGTAAGAAAAAGAATGGAAACGGAAACAATGGAAATCATAGCGACATAAGCCTAGAAGTCGTATTGAAGAAACTGGAATCTATCGGGATCACCTTAGATTTGGAGAAACTAAAAAAATGTCTAATCATTGCAAATATTGTGGAGAGTGGTTGGATGGATATGATATGTGCCCGGCATGTGAAGGAATACAATTAGAGGGATAATAAATGAAGATATCAGAGTTTAAGCAAAAAATGACGGGACAAATCGAATCTGAAAGTATTATCTATTCAGTGTCATGTGCAGATTGTGTAAGTTACAGAAAAGATGCAGATTTTTCCGCAGTGATACAAGGTCTGATAGATGGCGAACGTAAAGAATTTTACACCTTAGAATATGCCAACAAATTTGTAGCCGAACATAAAAAACAAAAACCATTACACAATCCAAACATTAGCAGTAAGACAGAAATTGTAACTAATAATCAAAAACATTTAATGATGTATAGGTCCTCCCCTTATTCGGATGACTATCTTGAAATGTATTCTATCGATGGTTATAGGATAGCCTCCGATAAACATGCGTATGAATGTCTAATATGTGGAGCAATATTTGAGTCGAAAGGTGCTGATTGTCATACAGTGTTTGATACAGATGACCCACGTTGTAAAGAATGCAAACATCCTGCTAAATTCCTGTCGGGTAGATTATGTGCCTGTCTTACAATGGAGGAATGGGATAGAGAGCAAGATGATAGAGCATGGGAAGAAGGTTGTTTCTATTGTAAAAGAAAATTTCCACGCTATGAGATGTTTAATCTACGCACACCGCATTATTTCCGTGACTATGATGTGCCGGATGTTTTATCTAATATTTGTGGTATGTGTTCCTGTTTAAGGAAAGGAAAACATGACTAGCAAAAAATTGGAACAATGAATTTCGTATGTGATACATGTGGTGTTCGCAGTCGTAATTTCAATAAGATATTGAAAAAACATAATAAAAGACTTAATGCTGCCAAATGGTGGAAAAGAGTAAGACCACCATACTCTCGGATAAACGAATACAACCGACGGTAAAGAGTGCACTGCGGTAACAAAAAACAAACTACAAAAAAAATTCTTTAAATCCCTTTTTTTTTATCAGTTAAATACTTACAATCAAAACTTATTTAATATTATATCCTTTCAAACTTTTTTATCTCGTTACTACATACTATATACAAAATCCAATCCAATATTCTCAATTCACTATGCATTTATCGGACTCAAATATTGAGTTAAGATTTGAATATCATAACTTAAATCCAGACCTGATAAATCATAAACTAAGCTGATAAGGACCTATATCGTGTCAGCCATAAATAATACCAATGAAAAAATTCCTCATTATCCTTATAGGATTGCTCACGGGTGCTATTTCGGTAGGGATTACTGCTCGCACCAAACACATACGAGAAATGGATAGTAACATTCCAAACAGTTATCGGAAAATAAGTGATCGAAAAATGGTTACGATAGGTTATTCCTGAGGGCAGTATTTAGGGTATCTCGTTACTACAAACTAAATACAAAATCCAATCTAGAATTCTTAATTCACTATGCAACGGATCAGCTTCAAATATTGAATGAGTCCGATTTATTGATAGTATAATTTCAGTCATTTTAGATTCAATAAGATTACATATGTGAATATCCGGATTTTTCATATTTTCTAAAACCCAACTTATTAATTCAATTCTTTTTTGAAGATCTCGTTTGTAAGTTGAATCATCTTTTTCTACTTCAAGCCATCTTTTAGATTCTTCAATTTCTTTTAGTAAAATTTGTTCGGTATACATAGACTAAATTAGTAATATTAGGATTTAATATGGCAAGTAACTATTAGGGTGGCAGACTGGTCTACTCTGTCTTGAAAAAAATTGAACGACATAAGCATAATTAAGTCAATATTCTATTATGTCTGAAGAAAGAATCGGAGATAAGTTTCTTCGGAAACTCTATGAAAAGACGGTAAATAATGGGATTGAAAGTATTGACAAAGATGAGATTGGAAAAGAACTCGGAATAATAGATGTGCAAATGGATAATCTATTAAACGAATTGACTTCTGAGGGTTATATAAAGAAAATAGGTCGGACTAAAATTTAATTACCCGATGATGGAAAAAAGAGAGTAGAAATTTAGATTATTTTACGATAGCCAAAGACATATCTAAAAGCAATACAAACAGCAAGAGATAATAAGATACAACTGGTACCAATGGAGGAGAGTAAGAAATGATTATTCGTCCTGTTTACGTATTGATGACGCTAATAGTGGTCTGTTTAATCATAACCTTCTTCTTGTTAACAACTATCTTTCGTACACATGACGTAAATATACAGGTAACTCTGGGTATTGTTGAACTCCTTATTCTTGTGTACTTCACTTTTACAGCATATAGGATGAGGGCTGTTACAGAGCAGGAGATTGAGAAATGAGTCTTTGCTATGACTTTCAAAAGTGGACAATGATAACATTTTCTCTAGTTGCGGGCACTCTAGTGACGGGATATGACAATTATGGACGTTTAAGTTGTCAGGCTTTCCTTGCCTCATAGTGAAGTAATACTACCCCACTGTCAAACGCTATTGATTTAACCATATTGAATTTTTGAATCTCATTCAAGTCTTTAAATATAGTCATGCCATTTCCAATTGCAACAGGATTGATGCACAAAAGAAATTCATCAATTAGTCCCAATTTAATTAAAGAAGAATCAAATGAAGCACCACCATAAACAATCATGTCTTTGCCGTCTCGGCTCTTTAACTTGATGATTTCGTCAGTAAGGTCACCTGTTGCTATTTCTGTATTTATCCACTTTGATTTGTTCAATGTTTTGGTGAAAACAACTTTTGGAATTTCTATCATTTTTTTACCAAACGCATACCAAGGGTCATCAGGTTTTTTTATCACATCAGACCAGTAAGAAATAAAGACATCAGCCATTTTTCGTCCTAAGAGAATGGTATCAATGGATTCCATTAATTCGTTTTCGTATTTCATGATTTTGTCATCCTGCAACCCAACCATCCAGTCCATTTCACCATTAGGTCCGGCAATGCAGCCGTCTATGGACATCTGCACTTGTAGTGTTAATTTTCTTAAACCACTTTTGTTATTTACCACTTGTAGTATAACGAGCTTGGATTCTTATAACTGTTGTGACCTACACGACATTTTTCACACATGTTATCCTAAGGCTAGTAACGATTACAGAAGTTATTATTTGTTACCTGTAAGAAACCTTGCTGCTTTCTAGAATGTTCCGTGTCTAAGAGGTGACTTTACATTATTTGTTTCGAAGTAAATATCCAACTATGTGAGCTCCACATACTTCATAGACTCGATTAACATTCCCCTCTCCTCTCAGTGTTCTAGATTTTAAATTGAATAATTGCCCATAATGTTCATGGGTCGAACTATACCTTCATTCAGAATTGCATCGGAAATGGAAAGATGGAAATGGAGACCGTTTAGACATGTATTAGACAAGAAAGACAGAAAGACATTTGATGAAATGATTTCTTATTCACGATTGTATAATGCAGCGGGAACCATGGCTTGTAGACCTGT